>ERZ1463017.30-NODE-30-length-14876-cov-26.103029_pt1 | contig 14876 bp, 9 predicted proteins | sample MGYA00564478_ERZ1463017 | MGnify/ENA primary metagenome ERZ1463017 (study PRJEB39244, sample SAMEA3635123) | Helicobacter pylori | study: EMG produced TPA metagenomics assembly of PRJEB11511 data set (Assembly of a 5300-year-old Helicobacter pylori... | reverse complement strand
CGGCCACCAACGCCGCCGACTGAATCAAGTTGCCCGCCGCTTCTTCGCGTTGCTGGGCGATCAGCGAGACGTTGCGCTTGAGCTCTTCGTTGACCAGCCCCAGCTCGGCTTGCAGCCGTGGGTCGACGCTCGCGGCGATGATGCTGTCCAGGCGCTTGGTCGGGTCCTGGGCGTCATCGATGGCATCGGTCAGCGAGGCCAAGCGGCCCTCTTTCTGCCACTGCGCGAACAGCTCCTTGTAGCGCGAACGCGGCGCCGAGAGCGCACCAATCGCCACGCGAAAACCGGTGGTCTCGTTGCTTTGCTCGGTGCCGTCGGCGGCGAACAACGGGTACTCACGGCGCATGCCAGTGAACAGCGTGCCCTCGCCTTCCAGGTAATTGCCGCCTTTGACCACAAAGCCGCCGTAGGCGCCCTGGCGACGTCCGGCATGTACCAGTTGGAAGGATTCCTGGACCATTTCCGCCGCGTTGCCGATCACATCGAACATACCGATCGGGTTGGGCAGTTTGGTGCCGATGGGCATCAGCCGTGCGGCCTGGCCGGTGCCGCCGGCGACCTGGTTGAACACCGCCCAATCCGCCAGCGGCCCATCGCTTTCACTGCCCTCGATACGCCGGGGGAACAGGCGCCCTTCCAAGTCCTGGCGACTCACGGCCTGCCCCCCGCGCGCGGCGAATTCCCATTCCACTTCGGTGGGCAAGCGCACAAAACCGAGGCCGCCGTCGTCGGCAGAAGCGCCGCGCCCGCTGACCGGCAGCAACTCGCGGTGATATTTCATCAGCCAGGCGCTGTACACCGCCGAGAAGCGTTCGGCTTCAAAGCGCGACAGCTTGACCTTGGGCAAACGCCCGGCCATGCCGCTGGGCGCATCGCACGCGGGCGCCGGTTCGCCACTGGCCAACGATTGCGCCTGGGACATCACCTGGGCGTATTGACGCGCGGTCACTTCGTACTTGCCGATGAAGTACAGCATCGGCTTGAGCGGGGTCTTGGCGTCGGTCTTCGGCATCAGGGGCGCGATGACTTTATTCCAGTCTTTGGGCAAGTCCTTGAGGCTGAACTGGCCGTTGATGAAGTCGCGGCGATAGCCGGAAATAAACGACTGTTGATAGCCCGCCTCGCCTTCGGCAAAGGGGTAGCCGAGGCTGATCTCGCGGTCGTCCAACGTGCCTTGCGCCAGCACGTAGGCGTAGCGGAACACCAGGTTGCCTTCGCACGGTAACGGCAGGCTGACGTCGCCCGGCAACGGTTTGGGGTTGTCGAGCTTATCGCTGGCTTCATCGGCCCAGGCCAGTGAGGCCAGGCTCAGCGCCAAGGCGGCGCCCAGTAACTTATACATCTCGGATTCCTTCAGAAGCCTGGATACGCGCCACGCGCCAGCCGCCACAGGCCGCCGCCACGGCGCTGACGCCGAGCACCGCAACCAGGGCCAGGCCGTAATGACGCACCAACAGGTGGCTGGCGTGTTCGCCCGGCACCTGCACGAATAATTGATTCAACCCTGCCTCGGCCAGGCCATACAGACCCGCACTGAACACGGCAGCCAAGCCAGCGCTGTAGAGCGCCTGCAGCACCACAAAGCGCAACAGCGCGCCGGTGGAAAAGCCCAACAGGCGCAACACCGACAACTCCCTGCGCTTGCGCGCCACGGCGGCCAACGCCCCGGCGAAGATCGCCGCGAACGCCCCGGCCAAGGCCAACCCGGCGATGATCCAAAACACGATTGAAAGGTTGCGGCTCAACGACTGCACCTGGGCGATGCTCGATGCCTGAGTCGACACCCACAGATTCTGTCCGGCGAAATACACCCGCAGCGGCTCCACATCGGTGAGGTTGCGCGCATACAGGCGAAACGCCGGATACACCCGCTGCTCGCCCACGCTGGCCGCGTCGCCGTCCCAGCCCAGCGCGGCTACGGCGCGGCCATCGCGGTAGTCTTCCACCGCTTCCAGCAGGCTCAATTGGGCAAACAGACCGTCGCGGGCGAAGGCCTCCAGCGGCAGTACCGCGAGCACCTGCAAGCGTGTACGCCGGGCTTCGACGCGCCCCGCAACTTGACGAGCAAAACTGGTTTCCAGCCAATCCCCCGGCCGCGCCGCGAGCTTCTCGGCGGCGGTGTGGCTCAGCACGATCTGCTCCAGCCCCTGGGGCATCGGCAAACCGTTGAGCAGCGGATCGCCCGGCGCAGTCGGCAGCATTTCCAGGGTCAATGTGCCCACCTGCGCGGTCGCCGCGATCTGCCGCGTGCGCGGGATGGCGAACGCCACGTCGCCGCGCTGGCCCAACTGCTCGACAAAAGCGCGGCTGAATCGACCACCGCCCAACGGAATAATTTCGCGGGTGGCGGGGTCGGTCTCCAGGCGCTCGGTCAAACTGCTGACCAGTCCGAATTTCAGGCCAAATAGCACCAGCAACGGCGCGATAACGGCGACCAGCGCCAGCACCGAGCAGGCCGACAGCCACGCATCGTTGCGGTAGTCCTGCCAAGCCAGGGAAGCCACCAGGCCGAGGCGCATCAGCACACCTCCCCGAGGGTGGCGGTGACGCCGCCGTCGCTGTCGCGACGGCAAGCGATGCGGCGCACCTGCAAGCCGCTGGCGCGGGCCAGGGGTTCATCATGGGTGGCGATCACGCAAGCGGCGCGGTGTTCGCGCGCGCGGGCCAACAGCGCCTGCATCACCCGTTCGGCGTTAAGCGGGTCGAGGGACGCGGTCGGCTCATCGGCCAAGACCAATTGCGGCGCATGGGCCAGGGCGCGGGCGCAGCTCACGCGCTGGCGTTGGCCGACCGACAGCGCCGCCGGCTTCTTGGCCAACTGATCGCTGATCTCCAATTGCTCAGCCAGGCGCGCCACGCTGCCATCGTCCTTCAACCCCAGCAATTGCCGGGACAAGGCGATATTGCTGCGCACATCGAGAAAGCCCAGCAACCCGCCGGTTTGCAGCACATAACCGAGGTGCCGGCTGCGCAGGTCGGCCAAGGCGGTCTGCCGATTGGCGCGCCACAAGTCGCCGATGTCGGTCTGATTGAATTCAAACCTGTCCACCTGATCCGGCGCGAGCACCAACGCCAGCAGGTCGAGCAAGGTGCTTTTGCCACACCCGCTCGGCCCGACAATCGCCACTTGCTCACCCGCACGCAGGTGCAGCGCCGGAATCACCAGGCTATAGCGCTGGCTACCGACGCCCCGGCTCTTGTGGACCGCGTTCAGGTTCAGCATTACGGCAGCGTCGACAAGGGCACGCGGTACAACGCATCGCCCGGCTCGGCATCGCCGAAACGGACCCAGTTGGCCACATCATTATGGAAGGTTTCATAGAGGCGGATCTTCGAATCCAGCTCGTCGATAAAGTCTTCCTGCTCGGCCACGCTCAACGACAGCCATAGATCCTGGGTCATGTTCAGCGACTTGCTGCGGTACGGCAGGCCTTCCAGGTATTCGCCGAGAATGCCGCCATCCGCCAGATTGCCGCCCTTGCGCAGGGCCTGCGGGTCGCGGCTCATATAGGCCGAGGCGCTGGCGATTTCCTGGAAGAAGTCTTTGGGCGAGGTCTGGGTTTTGCGGGCGGCGTCGACGATCAGTTTCAGCGACTGCTGCAGGTCGTTGAGCTGCAATTTGGTCAACATCACGCACACCTGGAACGCCGGCAGCGCCGGGTTGGTCAGGTCGCGGTCGGCGGTCCAGGCGCTGACCAACTGCGGCGCCTGGCTTGCAGTTTTGCGCCCGAGGAAGTCCATGTGCATGGCGTAGCCGATGGCGGCGGATTTATCTGCCAGGCTCGGCGCGGCACTCAACAACGGCACCGGCTGCGGCGTGTTACTGCGCACCTGATGCACCAGGTTGGCGAACACCGTGCCGATCTCGTCGACGCGCTCGCCCAACTTGCGCACATCGCCACCCGGCACCTTCGTGTACAGGTCGCCGATCTGCGGGTTGGCGTCAGCGGTGAGGATGCGGTACTGGCTTTCGGCGCCGCCATGGGTTTTCTTGCCGGCATCGGTGCGCAGGTGCAGGGCGTAGATCTTGATCTGCTTGCCCAGCGCCGCCTGGCGTACTTCGGCTTCGTTCATCTGGGTCGCGGCGAACGGGTCGTTCTTGCGCAAGGCGCCAGCGTCGGTGACCAGCAAGATCAGACGGCCGCCATAGCCGGACCAGTCCATGCCTTCCACCGCCTGCATCACTCCGGCAAACGCGTCCTCGTTGAAGGAATGACTGGACACGCTGGACGCCTTGACCTCACGCGCCAGGTCGAGGAAGCGCTGCGGGTCGCGGCCTTGGTCGAGGGTGATCAGAGTCTTGGCCACGTATTCCAGGCCCGGGGTTTTCTTGATGCTGTTGCGAAAACCCACCAGGCCGAAACTGACGCTGTCCAGCTCGCCACGCTCGGCGATGCGGGTTTGCAGTTCGTGGACCACATCGCGGATCTGGTCGATATACGGCTGCATCGACACGGTGGTGTCGACCACCAACACCACGGCGGTGCGGAAGGCATCAGCGCTGGCGTTGATTACCGGGGTCGCGGGCTTGGCGACTGCGCTATTGCCGGGGTCGATGGACGCGACGTTGAGCAACTGCACCGGCTGGCCGTTTTCGTCGAAGCTCTCTTTGGAATCGAAGATCGGCAACAGGTAGAACTGGTTCTGCGGCACGGCGCTGGCGGCCGGTTCCAGGGCCAGGACCTGGCCGTTGTCGTCGCGGTTGTTCTGCGCCTTGGCCAGCACGCCTTTGGCGGCGGCGGGATCGGCCAGCAGCTTTTCCACTTCGCCGGATTGACGCAGGAACATCACCGGCGCCCGGCCGGAGCGTTCGGTGAACTTGAGCACCAGGCTTTGCTTCCAGTCGCTGACCTGGGCGGCCGGCAACCAACCGCCGCTGCGCCCATCGGTGGCGGCGCCGACGCGCACCCACGGGCTGCCGTCGACGTCCTTGCGCTGATACACGTAGAGCACCGAAAACGCCGGCAGGGCTTTGCCCGGTGCGCTGCCGGCAGCGCTGGAGAGTTTCGCGCCGGGCTTGCTGAGCACGCGCTGGAACAGGGTTTTCTTGCCCACCATCAGCAAGGGTCGTTGACCACCGTCCACGTCGGCGACCACTACAGGCGGCGCGACCTTGGGCACTACAGCAGCCGGCGGCTTGGCAGGCGTATCGCTACCGCTCAACCACCAGTAACTGGCGCCACCAATGGCCAACGCAACCGCCACCGCCACGGCGGCCAACGCCAACACCGGCCCACGGCGCTGCTCGGACACGGAAGTGTGTGGTGGCGGTGTCACCACCGGCTGGCGCACGGGTTGTGGCTGGGGTTTATCGGTGGGAATGTCGATGGTGACGGGCGTCATGCCCGCCAGGTCAAAACTCAGCGGAATCGGCAACGGCCGCACCAGCGTGGCGTCCGGCGACTCTGTCGGCAGTTGATCCAGCGCCAGCAGCAACGCCGCCGCATCCGGGAAACGCTCATTCGGGTCCTTGGCCAACAGCTTGCGCAGCACCTCCTGATAACGCCCGTGATGCAGCGGCAGCTCCGGCAGCGGCTCGGTCAGGTGGGCCAGCGCCGTGGAGAGCGCATCAGTGCCGTTATAAGGCAGCTTGCCGACGAGGATCTCGTAAAGCACCACGCCTAGCGCATACAGGTCCGCACGGCCATCGATTTCCTGGCCACGCGCCTGTTCCGGGCTCATGTAGCTCGGCGTGCCCACGGCGAAACCGGCCTGGGTGAACTGGGTGCGGTCGTCCAGGGATTTGGCGATGCCGAAGTCCGACAGCACGGCGGTACCATCGGCGCGGAACAGAATGTTCGCCGGCTTGACGTCACGGTGGACCAGCCCCCGTGCATGGGCGTAACCCAAGGCCGAGGCGATCTGGCGGATCAGCGTGAGGCCCTGCTCCGGTGTGAGGCCGGCGGCGATGCGCTCCTTGAGCGTGCCGTTGGGCAGGTATTCCATGGCCATGTAATACAGCTCACCGACATTGCCGATGTCATGGATGGTCACCGTGTGCGGGTGCGACAGCCGCGCCAGGGTCTTGCCCTCGCGCAGGAAGCGCTCGCAGAAACTCGGGTCCGCCGCCAGCGCTGCAGCCATCACCTTTAGCGCGACCTTGCGCTCCAGCGAGCGCTGGGTCGCCAGGTACACGCTGGCCATGGCGCCTTCGCCGATCTCGCCTTCGATGTCGTAGCCCGGGATCACGATGTTCATGCCGATACCTTCACGACGATGGCGGTGATGTTGTCCGGTGCGCCTCGGTTAAGCCCCAGGTGGACCAGGCTGCGCACGATTTCATCCGGTGCGTCATGGTTGAGCACTTCACGGATCTCATGATCTTCGACGGTCTTGTTCAGGCCATCGCTGCACAGCAGGTAGCTGTCGCCGGGGGCAATCAGCAGGTCGACCACCGCCAGTTCCAGTTGGGCTTCCACGCCGATGGCGCGGGTGACGATGTTGGCGCGCGGATGCACGCGGGCATCGGCCTCGCTGAGCAGGCCGCTGTCTTGCAGGTCCTGCACGTAGCTGTGGTCGCGGGAGACGCCGTCGAGCACGCCGTCGCGCAGGCGATACAGGCGACTGTCGCCGGCCCACAGGCACACGCCGCGCAAGCCGCGTGCGGCGAACACCACCACGGTGCTGCCCATCATGGTCACGCCACGGTTGGCGGTTTCTTCACGCACGGCCGCGTTGACGCGGATCAGGTCATTGCGCAAGGCCGCCGAGTATTCCTCGAGGGAACGTCCCAGCGGCACACTGCGCAGGCTGTCGACGATCAGGCTGCTGACGTAATCCCCGGCGGCATGCCCACCCATGCCGTCGGCTACCACCCACAGGCGACTCTCGGGCAGGTCCAGGCACGCGTCTTCATTGACCTGGCGAACCATGCCCACATGGCTTTTGCTCGCGGATTTGTACGTCGACCCCATCTACATCACACCTTCTTGTCCGAGCAAAAACTGCGCAAAATCGCGGGTGGCAGGCAAGCCCTGACACCGCAATAAACCCGGGGAAATCGTCTGCGAACCACGGCCCCACCACAGGCTGGCGCCGTCGCAGGCCTGTTCGGCGAGCGCGGTCATGCGTGCATGGGGCACGGTGGCGGCGACCCGCTGTAGCCCGGCGAAACGGCTGTCCACCGCGCGCAGTTCAGTCGCCGGCAAGCCCAGACTGTCGACGCCGTCGTTGAAACGGTCGAAGGTGGCGCCGGCGTCCAGGGTACTGAGCAACAGCTCTTCGGCCTCTTCAAACCAGCGGTCCGGGCCACCTACCAGGGACGCCGGGTTGGTGTCGTGATCGAGCAAGGCGACCACGGCCAGCGGGAAATACCGCCCGACCCGGTCGATGCTCGGCATCACCACACCCGCCGCCGCGTTCGGCCCGCACACGCCGGGCGCGAGAACAAAGCGCCACAGCGGGCTGACCAGGTACACGTTGAGCCAGTCGGCACCCAGGCTGTGTTGGCTGGCGAGCAAACCCGCCGCCAGCCAGCTGTCCCACGGGCCGATAAAACTCTGCGGCAAGGCGCGGCTGACAAAATCCCCGCGACTGGCCAACTTGCCGTAGAAGCCCAGCGTCGTCATAACCGCTCCGGCAGGCTGAAGCCACTGAGCACGCGGCTTTTGAACGGATTGAAGGCGCTGTTGGCGCGCAATTCGTAGGCGATGCTCGCACCGTCGACCCGCAGGCGCAGGCTGAAGCGATCCGGCGCATTGCCGGGCGTGAGGTCCGATTGTTCGAGCAGGCGGAACCAGGCCCACGGGCCGTCCAGGGTCACGCCGGAACGGCCGCTGGCCGACGGCGGCATGATCGAAATACGCACCACGCCAATGCTGCCGGGGTTCGGCCACTGCATCGCCACCGGGCGGCTCGGGCCGTGGTCGTAGCTCAATTGCTGGCCGTCGAGGTCAAGCAGGAACTGGGTGATGCTGGCGTCCATCGCCACCGGCTTGAGCTCAAAACGCACGATCGGCTGAGTGCCGCCTGCGCGAAAGAACGCGTCACGGATCGTCGCGGCACGCTGGAAGGTTTGCAGCACGCCCGGCGCAATCCCGAGTTTCTGAGCGGCGCCCGGCTGCCAGCGCCAGGTCTGTGCGGACGTATCCACGTAGGGCTGCAGGTATTTGCGGAAGTAGTTATCCATCACCCCGCCCACGCCGAAGAACTGGCCGAAATCATCCAGCGTGGCGTCACGGGCGCTGCCCGGCGACATCGGATAACGCCCGGCCAGGGACTGGCGATACACGTTCACCACTTCGCTGACCCAGGCCGCGTTCAGTTGGTTACGCACGCCGCCCATCATGCTGTTGGTGGTCGAGTTGACCACCGACTTGACCATGCCCTGCACCAACGGCGGCTGGCGCTCGGCGTTCAGGCTGACCCGCGTGGCTGCAGCCGCCGCCTGGTTCTTCGCCTCGCCGAGCAAGGCATCGCCGCTGGCGCCGACCATGGCGCTGACTTGCACGTACAGCGCGTTCATGTCGGCCAGCAGGCCGTCGATGGCCGCCGGCTCGCCTTCGTTCTTGCTGACGATGCTGTTGAGCTCGGCAAAGTGCGCGGTCACCGGGTCGTCCGCCGCAACCGGCGCATTTGCGCTGGGCTGCTCCTGGCCGAGCAGGTTGCCCAGGCGCTCCTTGAGCTTGTCCACCCCGCCTTCAACCGGCACGCCCTTGGCCGCCAACTGGCGTTCTTCCGCCTGCAAGTCGGTTTCCTTGGCCACCGCCACCAGCAGCTTTTTCAGCGGCGAAGTCGGCCCGGAAATCACCCGCAGCACGTCCGCCGCCTGGGCCACGCTGGTAATCGGCACAAAGTCGATGTCGGCGAGCAACGCATCCCACTGACGCTGATAGTCCTGGAAGTACAGGCGACGCACGTCGGCAGCCAGGCTGACCACGTTCTGCTGGTCGGCCTGTTCCTGGCCAAGCACCCATTGCTCTTCGGCCAGGGTGCCGGTCTGGTTCAGACTGCTCAGCAGGAACGCCTGGCGATAGCCTTTGGCGGTGAAGAAACCACTCAACGGCTCGCCCAACGGCTTGCCGCTCTTGCGGCTGAACACCAGCGCAGCGTCGCGGCCGGCGGCTTCGTTGAGGCGGAAGTCAGCAATGCCTTCGGGCAGTTTCTGGCGTTTGACCCGGTCATACACGCGCTGGGCCACCGGCAGTTGTCGCAACTGCCGACGCAGGTCGTCGATCAAGCGCGGGTCGAGGCGTGCGCTCGGCGGGTGGCGTTCGAACAACGCCTGCATGTGTTCGGCCAGCGCCTGGCGCTGATCGGCAGGCAAATCGCGCGGCAGGTTGCGATCCCAGTCGAGGGCGATCCAGGCTTTGATGAAGTCCGGGTCGTAATGCTCGGTGTCGGCGAGCATCAGGTAAGCCTTGAGGCCTTCGTAGAGGAAGTCGGAATTACCGCCGCCGTGCAGTTGCTCCTCGATGCGCGTCACCAGGCGTGGCGCTAAGACGGCAATCAACAGCTTGCGATAAACGCTGGCGGATTCGGCTTCGAGCATATCGCCTTGATACAGGCCCAGGCCCTCGGACCAACTTGGCGAATCACCGGCGAGGTGTTTCACCGCGTTGAGCAACGGCAGCACGGCGAGCACTTCGCGCTGTGCCGGGCTGAGGTTCTGTACGGCCTGGCCCAGGGGGGCGACCTTCTGGTCGACCTGGGCGATATACGCCTGGTTGGCGCGATAACTGACCCACCACAGGCTGCTGACCACGATCACCAGCGCCACGGTGGCCGCGAGCACGCCGCGCGCGATCCATTTGCGCCGCCGTTCGACCTGCGGGTTGACGCCCACCAGCCCGCGCTCGGCAAAGGCTACCGCGCTGAACAGTTTCTCGATGAAGTAACTGCGCCCGCTGCCGCTCTGACGCGCGAGGTGCTGGCGGTCCAGGTTCATGCTCTGGGCCATGGCGCCGATCAAGCGATCGATCGGGCTGCCTTCCTGGGTGCCGCTGGTGAAGTACACACCGCGCAGCAATACGCGCTCTTCAAAGGCGTTGGGTTTGAACACGCCTTCGAGGAAACCTTGCAGGCAATCCTTCAACGCGCCGAACTGCTGCGGGAAGCCGTAGATCAGGTCGCGCCGTGCCGGGTCGCGCTCCTGTTGCAGGCGTTCGACCAGGCGTTCGTTGAGGCGCTGTTCGAGGCCGGCAAATTCGCTTTGCAGGTGGGCCAGCGGGCTGTCGCCGTGCTTGCCGTCGTCCAGGGCAAAGGTCATGCCCCACACCTGGGCGCGCTCTTCTTTGCTCAGGTTGTCGAAGAACTCCATGAAGCCCGGCACCAGGTCGAGCTTGGTCAGCATCAGGTAGATCGGGAAGCGCACGCCCAGTTGGGTGTACAGCTCCTGGATACGCAGGCGAATCGCTGCCGCGTGGGCAGCGCGTTCGGCATCGCTGCCCAGCAGCAGATCCGACAGGCTGATGGCGATAAAGGCACCATCGATCGGGCGGCGCGAACGCTGCTTTTTCAATAGGTCGAGGAAGCCCAACCAAGCGGCTTTGTCCACCGTGGAGTTGCTGTCCTGGGTGGTGTAGCGGCCGGCGGTGTCGAGCAATACGGCCTGGTCGGTAAACCACCAGTCGCAGTTGCGCGTGCCTCCGACGCCGCGCACCGCACCGGCACCCAATTGGGCCGCCAGCGGGAAATGCAGCCCGGAATTGACCAGCGCGGTGGTCTTGCCCGAACCCGGCGGGCCGATGATCACGTACCACGGCAGTTCGTAGAGGTTGCGCCGCTCATCACCGCCGAGCTTGGCTTTTTTCAGCAGGGCCAGGGCTTCGTCCATGCGCTGGCGCAGGGTGGTGAGTTCTTCGGCGGTGGCGACGCTGTTGGGGTCGGCCGGCGTTTGCGCGGCCAGGCTGCGCATCACTTCGGCGGCCTGGTGGCGGGCCTGGAGGATGCGGAACACGCGGTAGGCGAGCCACACCGCAAACACCAGAATGATCAGCGCCCAGCGCCGCCCTTCGGGCATCAGTACGTCGAGCAACGGCCCGACAAACCAGATGATCAGGCTCAGGGCGATCAGGCCCAGCAACGGGATTACCCAGCGAATCATGAAACTGAAAAACGCCTTCACTCGACGCCCTCCGCGAGTACGGTGATTTCAACCCGACGATTGCGGGCACGGCCTTCGGCGGTGGCGTTGGTGGCCACCGGCTCGGTGTCGCTTCGGCCCTCGGCACTGAAGCGATCGCCCTGGCCGGTCTTGGCCGCAAGGATCTCCAGCACCGACTTGGCCCGCGCTTCGGACAAGGCCCAGTTGGACGGGAAGCGCAGCGTGGCAATCGGGCGGTTGTCGCTGTGCCCGGTGACGCGCACCTGGCCCTTGACCTTGCGGATCGCGTCGGCAATGCGCAGCATCAACGGCTGGTAGTCATCGACGATGCTGGAGCTGGCCGAGGCAAAAAGCTCATCACCGCGGATAGTCACGACGGAACGGTCGACCTTGTCTTCCACCGCAACGCGACCGGCCTTGATGTCTTCCACCAGAAAACCGGCCAGACGCGGGCGCTCGATCACTTTCGGCTGCGCCACGGGGCGGTCGATGGCCTGCACCGGGATCTCGCCCAGGGCATGGATATTCTTGAACACCGGCTCGGCGTCCGAAGCCAGCTTCATGCGCAGGCCGAACAGCAACGCCAGCAGCAGCGCCAGGCCGATGGCCACGGCGATCCACGGCGGCATGAACTGCGCCAGGCGATCGCGTACCACGCTCACGCCGCGCCAATGCGGCGACAGTTCGCGCTCATGCTCGCCACGTGCGCTGCGAATTGCCGCCGCGGTGCGTTCACGCAGGGCTTCCAGTTGGCTGCGCCCATCGTTCATCACGCGGTAGCGGCCTTCGAAACCCAGGCACAGGCACAGGTACAACAGCTCCAGCAGGTACAAGCGCTCACGCGGGCTTTGCAGGCAATGGTCGAGTAGCTGAAAGACCTTTTCGCCGCCCCAGGCTTCGTTGTGGACCGTGATCAGCAGGCTCTGCTTACCCCAATCGCTGGTGCTGCCCCACGGCGTGCTCAACACGGCCTCATCCAGGGCGGTACACAGCGCGTAACGCGCCAGCAGCACTTCGTTGCGGGCCACGCCAGCAGCTTCGGCGCGCTCTTCGAACTGGCGCAGGTAGGCCAGCAACTGCGCACGCAAACTGGCCGGCGCCGGATGCGCGATGGTGTTGCGCAGGCGTGTCAGCAACGCCAGCAACGGGCCGGCGGCGCTTTCCAGCGGGTTCAGGCCTTGGCTTTGGCCGGTAAGGATCGGCGCGGCCGGCATCGACAGCGGCGCCGGTTCGGCACGCGCAGGAGCAGGCTCCCGGCCACCCGGGCGCGGCATGAACTGGGTGCGGTCATCATCATTGGGGTGCATCGCGGATTATCCTCGGATCGCCCAGAAGGCCAGGTTCAAGCCCGGGAACTGCCCGGCGATATGGAAGGCGAAACCACCGGAATTGCTCAACTGCTGCCAGTGCTCGCTGCCCCGGTCCAGCTCGTAATAGGTCGAGCCTGCGTGGTACGGCAGTTGGCGCGGCGCCACGGGCAACGGCAGCAGGCCGATGCCAGGCAATTGCAGGTTGACCAGGTCGCGAATGTGCTCCACCGAGCCGACCTTGCTCTGCTGGCCGAAGCGCGCGCGCAGGGTTTCGCCGGGCACATCGGCGCGCACCACGAGGATGAAACTGGCGCTGTCGATCAGGGTTTTGTCGGCGAGCATCGCCACGTGGATGCCGTAGGCTTTCTCGACAATCGGGATCGGTGTGGCCTTGCTGTCGATCAACATCGACAGCGCTTCACGCAGAGCCTGCATCACCGGGGCAAAGCTCAGGGCCAGGTCGTCGTGCTGGTACTGCGGGTATTCCTGGGGGCGCCGGCCGGCGGTGGAAAAGGTGGCAAACTCACCCGCCAGGCTGACCAGTTCACTGAACAAACGCTCCGGGTGCAGCGGGCTCAGTTGGCTGAGGTGCTGGATCAGCGGTTGGGCACGGTTGACCAGTTGCAACAGCATGAAGTCGGCGATCTCCGACGCGCCGCCCGCGCCCGAAGCGACCACGCGCCCGGCCAGGGCTTCGCCGCGCTGGTGCAGCAGGCCGAGCAGTTCGCTGCGAAACGCCGTCAGCGGTTTGCTGGCGGCCACGTCGAGTAACGGCGGGATGTAGCTGTCGTCGAGGACCAGCGCACGGTCGGCGCGTTTTTCCTTGATACGTACCAGGCCGATCGCGGCGTAATCGCTGATGCCGTCCTGCGCAGTCAGCAGGCGCAGCGCGCGGGAACCGACAGCCACCGGGGCGCGGTTCTCGAACGGTGCGTTGTCGTCGCGCACTTCGCGCACCTGGCTCACGTAGCGGGCAGCGCCAAGCTCTTCGCCGTCGTCGACGGTGTCGCGGGCCCCCGCGCGCTTGAGCGGCAACGCCAGGTAGACCAGGCCGTCGCGCAGGCTGTCGTCGATATTCAGCGGGCTGGGCGCCAGGTCATCCTGGGGAATATTGAACGGCGTGCCATCGGGCAGCAGGCCGCGTGCCGACACAATCGCCAGCTTGCCCTGGGCCAGCAGGCCCTGATCGATCAGCAACTCGGAAAACCCCCAGGCGCCGGCGGACAACGGGCGACTGCGGGCGTCGATCAGGTTTTCCAGGTAACGGTCATGCTGCTGGAAGTGCTGCGTTCCAATGAACATGCCTTCCGACCAGACCACGCGATTGTTCCAGGACATGGGGGCTCCGATTGCTTGTTATTGGGCTGGGCTGGATGGGGAAACCACGACGTCCGCACGCACGGCGCGCACATCGAGGCTGATCTGGTATTCGCTGTATTGGCGCGGCGGCACGTTGAGCACCGTGCGCCATTGCGCGCGGTCCAGCTCGCGATAGCCCACCAACAGGCCGATCTGGCGGGTGGACGGGTCGAGGTCGCGCTGGATGCTCAGTTGCTGGCCGGGCTGCACCGTCACTTCGTCCTGGTCCAGCAGGTCGAGGCCAAGGGTGGATTGCGCGCGGTCAGCCAGGGCGAAGTAATCCGAACGGCTGAAGGTGGCGGCGTTTTTCAGTTCGAAAATCCGCACCCGCACCGGGGCGGCCTGGCCGTTGGCGCCGGGGTTAAGCCCGGCAATCGCATGAAAGTGCAACTCGACGGCAGCGGTGTTCGCTTCGGCCGAGGCCGCGGCTTCGGGTTTGACAGCATCCTTGGCGCACGCTGTCAGCATCAGCAGGGTGGCTACTGCGAGTAAAAACCTGGGAATCATCCTTCGTCCTCAATGACGTACTTAGCTTTCCGTTTTATCCATGCTTCAGCGACGCTGTCGTGCGCTGTGCTCTTCATAGGCTCGGCTGAATTCGCGGCCGAACAGGTCCTGGAAATCTTCCTGGGCCTCGCGGGAAATATTGCCGTAGAGCTCGGTGAACTGCTGCCAGTACTGGGCCTGGCGCGAGCCGCTGAACAGGCTCGACAGCCCGCCGGGCTTGCCCATGCGCTCTTCCAACTGTGCCGGCTCGAAGCGACTGAGCAGATGTTTGATCGCCGCTTCCACACCGGCCATTACTGCCAACTGGTGAGCGCGCAGATCGTCGAAACTGTCGCGCACCGCGATGTCCGGCGCCATAAACGCCTGGTTGCCATGACGAAGCAGCAGCAGTAACGCTTCGTCGGCATTCGGGGCGAATTTCAACGGATTGTTTTCCGCTGGCTGGATCATCGTTTGCTGCATGCGGAACTCGCCCTTGAGGCTCGCGCGAGCGCGCAACACGTCAATCAGGCCGTCGACCATCAGCCGGTAGCTGCGGCCGATGCTTTCCATCTGGGCTTCGGCCTGGGCCTTGTCCAGGCGCAGTTGGTCCAGGCCGGCACCGCGCAGGAAGGCTTGCAAAAGATCGGGTTGTTGGCTGTCGGCCACGGGGAGCA
>ERZ1463017.29-NODE-29-length-15132-cov-30.499569_pt1 | contig 15132 bp, 10 predicted proteins | sample MGYA00564478_ERZ1463017 | MGnify/ENA primary metagenome ERZ1463017 (study PRJEB39244, sample SAMEA3635123) | Helicobacter pylori | study: EMG produced TPA metagenomics assembly of PRJEB11511 data set (Assembly of a 5300-year-old Helicobacter pylori... | reverse complement strand
CGGGGCGGCAGGCCGGTGTGTTGGGTGAGGATCTTGGTGGTGGTTTCCTTCGCGACCTTGTGGCTGCCGGCCGGCGTCGAGTTTTTGCGACGCGCACTCTGGTAGCTGTCGGTGGCCGGCTGGTGCAACGGGATCAGTTGATCCTTGCCCGGCCCGATCAGGTCGGCGCGGCCCATACGGGTCAGCGCTTCACGCAGCATCGGCCAGCCTTTCGGATCGTGGTAGCGCAGGAACGCCTTGTGCAGGCGGCGCTGTTCTTCGCTCTTGACGATGGTCACCGATTCGCTCTTGTAGCTGACCTTGCGCAGCGGGTTCTTGCCCGAGTGGTACATCGCGGTGGCGGTGGCCATCGGCGACGGGTAGAACGCCTGCACCTGGTCGGCGCGGAAGCCGTTGCCCTTGAGCCACAGGGCCAGGTTCATCATGTCTTCATCGGTGGTGCCGGGGTGGGCGGCGATGAAGTACGGGATCAGGTACTGTTCCTTGCCCGCTTCCTTGGTGTACTTCTCGAACATGCGCTTGAACTTGTCATAGCTGCCAATGCCCGGCTTCATCATCTGGTTGAGCGGACCTTCCTCGGTGTGTTCCGGGGCGATCTTCAGGTAACCACCGACGTGGTGGGTGACCAGCTCCTTCACATACTCCGGCGACTCAACGGCCAGGTCGTAGCGCAGGCCGGAAGCGATCAGGATTTTCTTCACACCCGGCAACGCACGGGCGCTGCGGTACAGCTGGATCAGCGACGAGTGGTCGGTGTTCAGGTTCGGGCAGATACCTGGGAACACGCACGACGGCTTACGGCACGCGGATTCGATTTCCGGGCTCTTGCAGGCGATACGGTACATGTTCGCGGTCGGGCCGCCGAGGTCGGAAATCACGCCAGTGAAGCCCGGGACCTTGTCGCGGATTTCTTCGATTTCGCGAATGATCGACTCTTCGGAGCGATTCTGGATGATCCGGCCTTCGTGCTCGGTGATCGAGCAGAAGGTGCAGCCGCCGAAACAGCCACGCATGATGTTCACCGAGAAACGGATCATGTCGTAGGCCGGGATTTTTTCCTTGCCATACACCGGGTGCGGGACACGCGCGTAAGGCATGCCAAACACGTAGTCCATTTCTTCGGTGGTCATCGGAATGGGCGGCGGGTTGAACCACACGTCCACTTCACCGTGCTTCTGCACCAGGGCGCGGGCGTTGCCCGGGTTGGTTTCCAGATGCAACACGCGGTTCGCGTGGGCATAGAGCACCGCGTCGCCACGGACTTTTTCCACCGATGGCAGGCGGATCACGGTCTTGTCGCGGGTCATGCGCGGGCTGGCCAATATCTGCACGACCTTGGCTTCTTCCGGGTCATCGACCGGGCCCTTTTCCTGCTCGATGGCGCAGGCCTGGGTGTCCTGGGTGTTCACATACGGGTTGATGATCTTGTCGACCTTGCCCGGCCGGTCGATACGCGTGGAGTCCACTTCGTACCAGCCCGCCGGCGTATCACGGCGAATGAACGCGGTGCCGCGCACGTCGGTGATGTCTTCGATCTTGTGGCCCCACGACAGGCGTTGGGCCACCTCGACGATGGCACGCTCGGCGTTGCCGTACAGCAGGATGTCGGCGGCGGCGTCGATCAGGATCGAGTTGCGCACCCGGTCCTGCCAGTAGTCGTAGTGGGCGATGCGGCGCAAGGACGCTTCGATGCCACCGAGGACAATCGGCACGTTCTTGTAGGCTTCCTTACACCGCTGGCTGTACACCAGGCTCGCGCGGTCCGGGCGTTTGCCGGCCATGCCGCCTGGGGTGTAGGCGTCGTCGGAGCGGATTTTCTTGTCGGCGGTGTAGCGGTTGATCATCGAGTCCATGTTGCCGGCCGCGACGCCGAAGAACAGGTTCGGCTCGCCGAGCTTCATGAAGTCGTCTTTGGACTGCCAGTTGGGCTGGGCAATGATCCCGACGCGAAAGCCCTGGGACTCCAGCAGCCGGCCGATGATTGCCATGCCGAACGACGGATGGTCAACGTAGGCATCACCGGTGACGATGATGATGTCGCAGGAATCCCAGCCAAGCTGATCCATCTCCTCCCTGCTCATCGGCAGGAATGGCGCAGGACCGAAACATTCGGCCCAATACTTGGGATAGTCAAATAACGGCTTGGCTGTTTGCATGACGGTGACCGGTGTTGAGATGAAAAATCGCGGGCGCGGAATATAGCACAAATTTTAACCAATTCCGACCTTTGCAGTAGGAATTAGAAAAGGCGCTTTTACTCGTCGTCGAAGTTATAGCTGCCCGGCGCAAGGTTTTCGAAACGGGTGTATTTGCCGATAAAGGCCAGGCGCGTGGTGCCGATGGGGCCGTTACGCTGCTTACCGATGATGATTTCAGCGATGCCCTTATGCTCGGTTTCCGGGTGATAGACCTCATCGCGGTAAACGAACATGATCACGTCAGCATCCTGCTCGATCGCTCCGGATTCCCGCAAGTCGGAGTTGATCGGGCGCTTGTTCGGCCGTTGCTCCAGGGAACGGTTGAGCTGCGACAGGGCAACCACCGGGCAGTTGAATTCCTTGGCCAAGGCTTTCAACGAGCGGGAAATCTCGGAAATCTCGTTGGTACGGCTGTCGCCACTGGAACCTGGGATCTGCATCAACTGCAGGTAGTCGATCATGATCAGGCCGATATCGCCGTGCTCACGCACCAGGCGACGGGTACGTGCGCGCATTTCCGAGGGACTGATACCCGCGGTGTCATCGATAAACAGCTTGCGGTCGTTGAGCAGGTTGACGGCCGAGGTCAGGCGCGGCCAATCGTCGTCTTCCAGACGACCGGCACGCACCTTGGTCTGGTCGATACGCCCCAGGGACGACAACATCCGCATGATCAGCGATTCGCCTGGCATCTCCAGCGAGTAGACCAGTACGGCCTTTTCGCTGCGCAGTACGGCGTTCTCCACCAGGTTCATCGCAAAGGTGGTTTTACCCATGGATGGACGGCCGGCGACGATGATCAGGTCAGACGGTTGCAGGCCGCTGGTCATGCCATCGAGGTCGGTGTAGCCGGTGGACAGGCCGGTGATGGCGTTGTCGGTGTTGAACAGGGTATCGATCCGGTCGATGGCCTTGGTCAACAGGTCGTTGACGCTGACCGGGCCGCCGGTTTTCGGGCGGGCTTCGGCGATCTGGAAAATCTGCCGTTCGGCTTCGTCGAGAATTTCTTCAGCGGTGCGGCCTTCCGGGTTGAAGGCACTGTCAGCGATCTCGGTGGCGATACCGATCAATTGCCGCAGCGTGGCCCGCGCACGGACGATCTGCGCATAGGCCTTGATGTTGGCAACCGACGGCGTGTTTTTCGCCAGTTCGCCCAGGTAGCCCAGGCCGCCGACTTGTGAAGTATGGCCTTCCTTGTCCAGTTGCTCGGCCAGCGTCACCACGTCGATCGGTGAGTTCTGGTCGGCCAGCCGGGCAATGGCGCGGAAGATCAAGCGGTGGTCATGCCGATAGAAATCACCGTCCGAGACTTGATCCAGCACGCGTTCCCAGGCGTTGTTGTCCAGCATCAAACCACCGAGCACGGCCTGTTCGGCCTCGATGGAATGCGGCGGCACCTTAAGGGCAGCGGTTTGCAGATCGTATTGCTCAGGAGCTGAAATATCGTTCATGGCCACTTGGAATTAGGGGGTGTGTAAAAAAACAAAAGGCACGACCTGTAAACAGGATCGTGCCCGATGTTAACCGCCTGGCACGCGAGGTGCCAGTCAGTTAGGTGTTGCTTAAGCTGCTACCACGACAACGCGTACGGTGGCTTCAACTTCAGCGTGCAGATGCACGGCTACGTCGAACTCACCTACGTTGCGGATGGTGCCGTTCGGCAGACGAACTTCGCTTTTCGCAACTTCAACGCCGGAGGCGGTCAGTGCGTCAGCGATGTCGTGGGTGCCGATCGAACCGAACAGCTTGCCTTCGTCACCGGCGGTGGCAGTGATAGTCACTTCCAGCTCAGCCAGTTGGGCAGCGCGAGTTTCGGCCGAAGCTTTTTTGTCTGCTGCTGCTTTTTCCAGGTCAGCACGACGCTCTTCAAACGCAGCCAGGTTGGCAGCGGTTGCAGCGGTGGCTTTGCCGTATGGCAGCAGGTAGTTACGACCGTAGCCGGCCTTAACGTTTACTTTGTCGCCCAGGTTGCCCAGGTTGGCGACTTTTTCCAGAAGGATCAGTTGCATGTGAAAATCCTCTAACTTTTAACCTTCACCGTTCGCGTTATCGGCGTCTTTGGACGCGAGACGACCGCGAATATCAATCAGGCTATCGACAATGGCCAAGACCACGAATAACGGACCGATCAAGTGCATGAGCGGCAAGACCGTGACGTAAAACCCCACCAGCCAGAAACTGGCCAATTTTTTCTGCGCGACCAGTCCATGCAGCAAAGACAGCCCAGCGAAGAACAGCGGCACACTGCACAGCGGCAACAGGATCAAGGCGTTCCACCCGATAAGCGGAGCAACACACATGACGGCCAGCAGTGACAGCGCAACGCGCTTGGGGATTCGGATTGCGCGAAACTCGCGTCCGAAACCACCGGGGTTATACAACAACGCCTGCCAGTAGCGCCCAAGAATCAGGCACAACACACTAAAGATCTGCAACGAAACCGCCGTCGAAATGATCATCAGTGGGACCGTCAGTGAAGCGAGAACTGCTTTCTGGTCTGCCGAGAGTTTCTCGTAAGACTCACCCATCACCAGCGGCATAACGTGTTGAAACGTCTGCGCCAATGATTCGATGAAGGAACCGAATACGGTTCCCAGACTCACCGCACACAACAATCCCACGGCCGTGCTGACCAGCAGCACGCGATTCCAGGAGTAACCGGCGCGTAAAACCAACGCCAGACCGCAAGTCCCGAGCAGCACCAAAAGGGCCGTTGGATCTTGCAGGAAGTGCCAGCTCACCAACACTGACAACACGCCTACACCCAGGACGCTCAAGGCGTCCGAACCGCGCCGCAGCAGCACAAGGCAAACCGCGGCGGCACTCAACCAAAACAACAACGGCAACACTGCAGCTCCAGCCACTACCAGAGTGGCCTGCACACGACCGCGCATGATGAACTCAGCTAAGGCGCGCATGCATTCAATCCCTTACTACTTGTCGACTGCCCGGTCTCAGCGGCCGTGGCTGTCGGTGTAGGCCAGCAGGGCCAGGAAGCGGGCGCGCTTGATAGCGGTGGCCAGCTGACGCTGATAACGTGCTTTGGTACCGGTGATACGGCTTGGAACGATTTTGCCGGTCTCGGATACGTAGGCTTTCAGAGTGTTGAGATCTTTGTAATCGATCTCTTTCACGTCTTCAGCGGTGAAGCGGCAGAATTTACGACGACGGAAGAAACGTGCCATTTGATAGGCTCCTTAAAAGGTCCGTGGATTACTCGTCAGCGTTATCGCTGTTGTCGCTGTCATCACTATCAGCGCTTTCAGCGCCTTCGTGCTCAGGACGGTCGCGACGCTCACGGCGCTCACTGCGGTTTTCTTCAGCCTTGAGCATCTCGGATTGGCCGGTAACGGCTTCTTCGCGACGGATGACCAGGTTACGGATCACAGCATCGTTGTAGCGGAAGTTGTCTTCCAGCTCGGACAGAGCCTTGCCAGTGCATTCAACGTTCAGCATCACGTAGTGAGCCTTGTGAACATTGTTGATTGCATAGGCCAGTTGACGACGGCCCCAATCTTCCAGACGGTGGATTTTGCCGCCGTCTTCTTCGATCAGCTTGGTGTAACGCTCTACCATGCCGCCGACTTGCTCGCTTTGATCCGGGTGGACCAAAAAGATGATTTCGTAATGACGCATGAATGCTCCTTACGGGTTGTAGCCTGCCGCTCAAAAACGGTCAGACAAGGAGTGAATGACACTTATGGATCTTGCCGCAGGGAGGCACATCGGTGCCTGCCAGGAAGGCAAGGGGCGCAATTGTAGAGAAGGGGGAGGACGGGCGCAAGGTGATTGGTGATTATTTGAACAATCACCCAGACACCTCAAAACAAATGTGGGAGGGGGCTTGCTCCCGATTGCGGTTTATCAGTGACACAATGTGTGACTGCCTTACCGCTATCGGGAGCAAGCACCCTCCCACATTTTGCATCTATGCCAGACTCAAAATTACTTCTTGGTCTTGGCCTTGGCGCCGCGCTGGCGTCGGGCTTCAAACAAGCACACACCCGTCGCAACAGACACATTGAGGCTACTGACGCTACCGGCCATTGGCAGGTGAACCAGATAATCACAATGCTCGCGGGTCAGGCGACGCATGCCTTTGCCTTCGGCGCCCATGATCAGGATGGTCGGGCCGGTGAGGTCTTGGTCATAAATGCTGACCTCCGCCTCCCCCGCCGTACCCACGACCCACAGGCCGCGCTGCTGGAGTTTCTCCAGGGTGCGCGCGAGGTTGGTCACGGCCACCAGCGGAATCACTTCCGCCGCCCCGCACGCGACTTTACGCACAACCGGCGTCAACGTGGCCGACTTGTCCTTGGGCACGATCACCGCCAGCGCACCAGCAGCATCCGCCGAACGCAGGCAGGCGCCGAGATTGTGCGGGTCGGTCACGCCGTCCAGCACCAGCAACAGCGGTGGGCCTTCGGTCCGGTCGAGCAACTCGTCGAGCATGGCCTCGCCCCATACCTGGCTCGGGCTGACATCCGCGACGACGCCTTGGTGAACGCCTTCAACCCACACGTCCATTTCGCGACGCTCGGCCTGGCCGATCGCTACGCGGTTTTCGTTGGCCAACTCGACCAACGCCTGCACGCGCGGCTCGCTGCGACCTTCCGCCAGCCAAACCTGCTTGACGCGTTTAGGGTGATGACGCAGCAGTGCTTCTACGGCGTGGACGCCGTAGATTTTTTCCAGACTCATGACTTGGCCTTAGGTTTACGCGACCCGCCGCTTTTCGCGGGAGCCGAACCCGCTTTGGGCGGGCCTTTACGATGTTTACTGGGCTTGCTCGACGGTTTTTCCGCCCCTTGGGACTTTCCCCCAGACGCCGCTTTACCACCGCTTTTGGCTTCGCTGAGCAACTGCTGCTTCAACTCACGGCTCTTGCGCAGCTCGGCGTTTTTCGCCGCTGCATCGCTCGGGCGGTAGGCTTCAGGGGCCTTGTCCTTGGCAGCCGGACGACGACCAGCCTTCGCCGGCGCAGGCTCGGTGGCGGCAGCTTTCGCAGGAGCACCCTTGCCTTTGGTGGCCGGAGCTGCGGTTTCGCTGCCACGCTTTTTACGGCCGATCGGCGCGGCGATGGTTTTTTCGGCCATCTCGAAGTCGATCTTGCGCTCGTCCAGGTCGACGCGCATCACGCGCACTTCGACGGTGTCGCCCAAGCGGAAGCTGCGACCGGTACGCTCGCCCGCCAGGCGGTGATGCACAGGATCGAAGTGGTAGTAGTCACCCGGCAAGGCGGTGACATGCACCAGGCCCTCGACGTAGATATCGGTCAGTTCGACAAACAGACCAAAGCCGGTCACGGCCGTGATCACGCCTGGGAACGACTCGCCTACGCGGTCTTTCATGAACTCGCACTTGAGCCAGTTCACAACGTCGCGGGTGGCTTCGTCGGCACGGCGCTCGCTCATGGAGCACTGCTCCCCGAGCTGTTCCAGGGCCGCTTCGTCGTATGGATAGATCCGCGCCTTCGGAATGGTCATGGCACCGGCGCGCTTGACGTGCGGGGTGTCCTGCTTGGAGTGGATCACGCTGCGGATCGCGCGGTGCGTGAGCAAGTCCGGGTAACGCCGGATCGGCGACGTGAAGTGGGTGTACGCCTCGTAATTCAGGCCGAAGTGGCCCTGGTTGTCGGCGCTGTACACCGCCTGGCTCAGGGAACGCAGCATCACGGTCTGGATCAGGTGGAAATCCGGACGGTCCTTGATGCTGGCCAGCAGTGCCTGGTAATCCTTCGGCGACGGGCCATCCTTGCCTTTGTGCAGGGACAGGCCGAGCTCGCCGAGGAAGGCGCGCAGTTTTTCCAGACGCTCCGGCGGCGGACCATCATGCACCCGGTACAGCGCAGGAATTTCGTGCTTCTTCAGGAATTCTGCGGTGGCCACGTTGGCCGCCAGCATGCATTCCTCGATCAGCTTGTGCGCGTCGTTGCGGGTGGTCGGGGTGATCTCGGCGATCTTGCGCTCGGAACCGAAAATGATCCGGGTTTCCTGGGTCTCAAAATCGATCGCACCACGCACATGGCGTGCGCCCAGCAACACCTTGTACAGCGCATACAGCTGCTTGAGATGCGGCACCACACCGGCGTATTCAGTACGCAAGGCCTTGGCTTCGCTGGTCTTCGGCGCTTCCAGGATGGTGCTGACCTTGTTGTAGGTCAGGCGCGCCTGGGAGTAGATCACCGCTTCGTAGAACTGGTAGTCGGTCATTTCGCCGGTTTTCGAGATGGTCATCTCGCACACCATGGCCAAACGGTCGACTTTCGGGTTCAGCGAGCACAGGCCGTTGGACAACTGCTCAGGCAGCATCGGGATCACACGCTCAGGAAAGTACACGGAGTTGCCGCGCACCTGAGCTTCGTTATCCAGCGCCGAACCGATCTTCACGTAGCTGGAGACGTCGGCAATCGCCACGTACAACTTCCAGCCACCCGAGAACAGGCGCAGCTTGCCAGGCTTGGCTTCGCAATACACCGCATCGTCGAAGTCGCGGGCGTCTTCGCCGTCGATGGTGACGAACGGCAGATGGCGCAGGTCAATGCGCTTCTCTTTGTCCTTATCTTCGACTTCCGGCTTGAGCTTGGCGGCTTCCTTGAGCACGGCGTCAGGCCACACGTGAGGAATATCGTAGGTGCGCAGCGCGACGTCGATTTCCATGCCCGGCGCCATGTAGTTGCCGACCACTTCGACGATATCGCCCTGGGGCTGGAAGCGCGGGGTTGGCCAGTGAGTGATTTTCACCTCCACGAACTGACCGACCTTGGCGGCGCCATTGCGGCCCGGGGTCACCAGCACTTCCTGCTGGACCTTCGGGTTGTCCGGAATGACGAAGCCGATGCCGCCTTCTTCGAAGTAACGCCCGACGATGGACTCATGGGCACGGGACACTACTTCGACGATCACGCCTTCACGGCGGCCGCGACGGTCCAGGCCCGACACGCGCGCCAACGCACGGTCGCCATCGAACACCAGGCGCATTTGCGCCGGGCTCATGAACAGGTCGTCGCTGCCGTCATCCGGGATCAGGAAGCCGAAGCCGTCACGGTGGCCAGCAATGCGGCCCAGGATCAGGTCGAGCTTGTCCACGGGCGCATACGTGCCACGGCGGGTGTAGATCAACTGAGCATCGCGCTCCATGGCACGCAGGCGGCGGCGCAGGGCTTCGAGCTGGTCTTCGGTGGTCAGACCGAACTCTTCAACCAACTGCTCGCGGCTAGCAGGCGAACCACGATCGGCGAGATGCGCCAGGATCAGTTCGCGGCTAGGAATAGGGTTTTCATATTTTTCCGCTTCACGAGCGGCCTCGGGATCGAGGGACTGCCAATCGGCCATTAGAGAGTTTTCACCTTGTCTATATGTGGGTTAGTTTGGCATACGCGTATTGAAACGGGAAATTTCAGGCGTCAACAAGCGTTTTAAAACACTTTGTAGCCCCCAAGACGCACCTTGCACGACCATTGGCGAAATTTTCCAGGCTTTTTTCATGGCGGGGGTTTACAGTTCAAAAACCACTCCGTATAGTGCGCGCCATCGACGACGGCAACGTTGTTGATGCTGCCCAGGTGGTGAAATTGGTAGACACGCCAGCTTCAGGTGCTGGTGATCGCAAGGTCGTGGAAGTTCGAGTCTTCTCCTGGGCACCAATTTCAAACTCAAGGTTCAACCTTGAGTCTCCCAAAAACCCGCGAAAGCGGGTTTTTGCGTTTCAGGCCTTTGATTTTTAAAGCAAATCCCGATTTATTTTTTTGAATCAGGGGTTTACAGATCAAAAAGCCCGCCGTATAGTTCGCTCCATCGACAGCGGCAACGTTGCTTGATAATGCCCAGGTGGTGAAATTGGTAGACACGCCAGCTTCAGGTGCTGGTGATCGCAAGGTCGTGGAAGTTCGAGTCTTCTCCTGGGCACCAAATTCAGATCAAACCCGCGAAAGCGGGTTTTTTCGTTTCCGGGGCATGAAAACTTCCCCATCGATTTCCCCCTCGTCCGCACTTGAGAAGCTTTATCGTTTATCCTTGCAACGATTTGTTGCACTCAAGCGAGGAAACTTCCGGATGATGATCCGCGACACCCATCTCAAGACATCTCTTCTGCGCGGCCTGAGCATCACTCTGCTCGGCCTGACCCTGCTCTCGCCCGCGGCCTATTGCGCCGACAAAATCTCCCTAACCCTGTACAACGGCCAACACAAAGAAGTCGGCGATGACCTCGCCAAGGCCTTCGAAGCCAAGACCGGCATCCACGTCAATGTGCGCAAAGGCAGCAGCAACCAGTTGGCCAGCCAGGTCGTCGAAGAAGGCGAGCGCTCCCCGGCCGACGTTATCTACACAGAAGAATCGCCGCCGCTGAACAAACTCGGCGAGCAAGGCCTGCTGGCAAAAATCGACGCCAGCACGCTCGATGTATTACCCAAGGACTATGTCAGCAGGAATGGCGACTGGATGGGCGTGACCGCACGCACCCGCGTCGTAGCCTTCAACCCGAAACTGATTGCCGAGAAAGACCTGCCCAAGTCGGTGCTGGATTTCGCCCGCCCCGAATGGCAAGGCAAGGTCGGCTTCGTACCCACCAGCGGCGCGTTCCAGGAGCAGGCCGTGGCGATCATCACGCTGCACGGTCGTGAGGCCGCCGAAGAATGGCTGACCGGCCTGCGCGCCTTCGGCAAGGTGTACAGCAACAACATGGTCGCCCTCAAAGCCGTGGAAAACGGCGAAGTCGCCACCGTTCTGGTGAATAACTACTACTGGTTTGCCCTGAAGAAGGAAAAAACCAACCTGGACTCGCAGTTGCACTACTTCACCAATGGCGATGCTGGCGGCCTGATCACCGTGTCTTCCGCTGCCGCGCTGAAATCCAGCAAGCACCCGAAAGAAGCCCAACAACTGCTGGCGTTCATGACCAGTGAAGAAGGCCAGCGCGTGATCACCAACACCTCGGCCGAATACCCGCTGCGCAAGGGCATGGAGTCCAATCGCGGCCTCAAGCCGTTCAGCGAGCTGCAACCGCCGAAAGTCACCCCCGCCGACCTGGGCAACGCTGAAGAAGCCCTGGAAATGGAACGTGACGTTGGCCTGAACTGATGAACCCATCGCTCCCCACCCCGGCCTTGCGCGGGGGTTACAGCCCGAGGCGCAAGCGTCCTTCGATCTGGCTGTTGCTGCCCGTGCTGCTTCTGGTTGGCTTGAGCCTGCTGCCGCTGGCGTATGTCGGGCTCAAAGCCTGGCAAGCCGGCTGGGCGGAAGCGGTGCATCTGCTGTGGCGGCCGTATGTGTTCGGGCTGCTGCGCAACACCCTGGCCCTGATGATTGGAGTGACGGTGGCGTGCGGCGTGATTGGCCTGTCCCTGGCCTGGCTGCTGGAGCGTAGCAACCTACCGGGGCGCCGCCTGTGGGGCGTGATCCTGTGCCTGCCGTTTGCGGTGCCGGCGTTTGTCAGCAGCTTTACCTGGGTGTCGCTGAGCGCCAACTTCGAAGGGCTCGGCGGGGCGATCCTGGTGATGACCCTGTCCAAATACCCGCTGGTGTTTCTACCCGTGGCGGCGACCCTGCGCAATCTCGACCCCTCCCTTGAAGAGTCTGCGCGCACCCTGGGACTGAATCGCTGGGGCGTGTTCTGGCGCATCACTTTGCCCTTGCTGTGGCCGTCACTGCTGGCCGGGGCACTGCTGATCGCGCTGCATATGCTGGTGGAGTTCGGCGCGCTGTCGATCATCGGCCTGCAGACCTTTACCACAGCGATCTACCAGCAATTCGAACTGGAATTCAGCAATGCCAATGCCGCGATGTTGTCGGCGGTGTTGCTGGCGATGTGCCTGACGCTGCTGTGGCTGGAGTTGCGCGTGCGCGGCAAGGGTCGACATGTGCGTATCGGCCAGGGTGCGGCGCGGCATGCGGAGCAGGTTCGACTGGGCAAGTGGGCGCCGCTGGGGCAGCTGTATTGCCTGGCGCTGGCGATCATCGGCAGCGGCATTCCATTGGGGATGCTCGGCTATTGGCTGGCGGTAGGCTCGTCGGCCGCGTTCCCGGTGACCGAAATTGGCCAGGCGTTGCTGTCCTCCCTGGCGCTGTCGCTGGCTGGCGCGGCACTGTGCCTGGTACTCGCGGTGCCGGTGGGGTTGTTGGTGGTGCGCTATAAAGGCCATCTGGCGATTTGGGCCGAGCGCCTGCCGTACTTGCTGCACGCCCTGCCCGGCCTGGTGATTGCACTGACACTGGTGTACTTCGCCTTGCATTACGTGCCGGCGCTGTACCAGACGTCAGCACTGTTGCTGATTGCTTATGCGCTGCTGTTTTTGCCATTGGCCCAGGCGCCGATTCGCACAGCCCTGAACAAGGCTGCGCCGCAATTGGAGGAAGCCGCTCGCACACTGGGTGCTTCATCGTTCAGCGCTTTTTGCCGGGTGACCTTGCCGATTATTTTCCCGGCATTGGGTGCGGCGTTCGCGCTGGTGTTTCTCGATGCGATGAAGGAATTGACGGCGACGTTGCTACTGAGCCCGACCGGGTTGAATACCCTGGCGACCGCCGTGTGGGCGCATACCTCGAACGTGGAGTTCGCGGCGGCAGCGCCTTATGCAGGGTTGTTGATTCTGGTGTCGGGGTTGCCGGTTTATTTGCTCACCACTCGGATGTATTTGAGCCGCTGAAACCGCTATCGGGGGCAAGCCCCCCCTCCCACATTCGGCCGCATTCCAAATGCTGGAACTCGGTCAACTGTGGGAGGGGGCTTGCTCCCGATGGCGGCGGCACAGACAACACTAAGCCCGGAACTGCCCCAGGCTCGCCTTCAACTGCGCCGCCAAACCATCCAGCACCTTGCCACTGGCCGTGGTTTCCACCACAGCCTGCGCGGCACGCTCGGCCTGAGCGTGAATCACCTCGACCCGCCCACGTACCGCATGCGCGCCCCGAGCTTGATGCTCAGCCGCACGAGTGGCCAGGCCAATCGCCGCGTGTACCTGCTCCACCGAGACCTGCACCGTCTGCTGCAAGCGCACACTGTCGCGCAGCACCAGCAAGCCCTCGTTGGCCTGGCGCCCTGCCTTGCCGATGGTTTCGACCGCCTCGCGAGCGCCCTGCTGCAACGCCACGATATGCGCCTGAATATCACCGGTGGAGCTCTGGGTTTTACTCGCCAGCGCACGCACCTCGTCTGCCACCACCGCAAAGCCACGCCCGGTCTCACCGGCACGCGCCGCTTCGATGGCCGCGTTGAGCGCCAGCAGGTTGGTCTGCTCGGCGATGCCGTGGATCACTGTCAGCACCACTTCGATCTGCTCGCTTTGCGCTGCCAGGCGCTCGATGACTTTGGAACCGGCCTGCACCTGGCCCGCCAGCGCTTCGATCAAGCTGCCCACTTCAGCCGACGTGCGTGAGTTTTCATCCGTAGCCTGGCGAATATCCACCACCTGCTGCAGCGCGGCCTGCATCGCATGGCTTTCGGCCTGGGCCTCATCGGCCATCTGCGACAGCGCGCGCAGGCTCTCGGCCACTTCGTCGCGCTGCAAACCCGCCGCCGCGTCGGCGCCGGCATTGCGCAAGGTCATCGCGCCGATTTCCACACCGGTACGCTGCGCCACATCGCCGGCCTCGCGCACGATGGGCTGCAACTTATCCACAAAGCGATTGACCGCGGAGGCCATGTCGCCGATCTCATCTTTGCTGTTGATCTGCACGCGCTTGGTGAGGTCACCCTCGCCCGCCGCCAGGTCATCCATGGCCGCGATCAACAGTTTCAGACGATTAACCACGCGCCGCCCGAGCACCACCGCGATCAGCAGCAAGACACCAAAACCGACCACCGCGAGCCCCATGCCGATGCGCCAGCGCAGCGTACCCGCCGCTTCTTGCACGACACTCGTGGTGTTGGCGGTCATCTGGGTAGCGGTCGCCTGCGCCGATTGCAACCTCGCGCCCATGGCGGCAGCACTATCCGCCGCAGCGCCCTTGAGGCTGTCACCCACCAACTGATCGCCGCTGGCAATCAGTGCCGCAAAGCGCTTATCCAGCGCCAGCAGGTCGGCCTCTACCGACGCGGTCGAGACGCCCATGCGGACCTTGCCGATCTCGACACCGTTGGGGCTGATGGACGCTTCGACGTAGTACACGGAGGCGTCCGCCTTGGCGGCGTCCAGCACTTTATCGAGAGCACGGTCGCCCTTGCCCTTTTCCAGCAAAGCCTGGTTGATCGGGTTTTCCCGGTTCAGATAGCGCGTCAGATGCTCACCGGCAGCGTCGTCATACACCACGAACAACACGTTGGGATTGCGCTGGGCCCGTCGGGCGAACTCCGACAGCGTCGGCACATCGTTGTCCCACATGGCACGGGGCGCCACGGAGGCCAGCAATTGCGCCATGTCATTAGCGGAGTCTTGCAGGTCTTTTTCCAGGGTCGCACGCAGTTGCTTCTGCTCTTCCTGCAGGCGCGCGGAAAGCCCAGCAGTCAGACGCTGACGGGTGCTGCTGGACAAGCTGTCCAGGCTGGATGTGACTTCTTTGCCAGCCTGGGCCAATTCGCTCGACAGTTTCTGACTGTCGAGCCCCAGGCGATTGCCCAAATCAGCTTCCAGCGCCGTGACTGTGCTCCGAGTTAGAGCAACCGCCACCAGCACTTGCACCAAAAGAGCGATACCTAGGGTAACGAACACCGGCCGCAACAGTCGACTTTGTAACAATGAGAGAACGGCAGACATCGGGAATCCCTCCACCACGGGTGCCATTAATTTGATAGCACCGCGAAAAAAGGAAATACAGCAAGGGTCGTGCCGTTTGGCGAACTGAAACGACAAAGGGCTCCCGAAGGAGCCCTTTGCTTTTTACATCAACAGCTTATTAAGCGAACGGGTGACGCAGAACGATGGTCTCGTTGCGGTCCGGGCCCGTCGAAATAATGTCAATCGGCGCGCCGATCAGCTCTTCAACGCGCTTGATGTAAG
>ERZ1463017.26-NODE-26-length-15383-cov-31.493085_pt1 | contig 15383 bp, 15 predicted proteins | sample MGYA00564478_ERZ1463017 | MGnify/ENA primary metagenome ERZ1463017 (study PRJEB39244, sample SAMEA3635123) | Helicobacter pylori | study: EMG produced TPA metagenomics assembly of PRJEB11511 data set (Assembly of a 5300-year-old Helicobacter pylori... | reverse complement strand
GGCGAACTTGCGCACATCCGCCTCGACCTTGCTCCAGATCTTACGGTTGTTGACAGGGTCTTGCGGCACCATGTTCGACAGCGCAAACGACTGTGCCATGGCATGGGCGTTCGGTGCGTCGGCGGCCGGGGATTGGTGGCCACGGTCGACGGCCGGATGCTGGCTGCGGTAGTCACTCAACTCCGCGCGCCCACCCTTAGGGATGCGCGGGTCGGGGTAGAACAGATTGGTGCGTTCCTCACCTTTGGCATCCTGCAACTGCGCGGCATTCAGGCGCTCGACCACCACCAGCGGCGTCTTGCTGGTCTGCGAATAGAGCACCGCGAAACTGTCCGAGCACAGGGCCAGGGGGCGCATGCCAGCAGGCACGGTGGCGGTGTTGATGGGTTTCGCGGCGGGAAAAAGATCGGCACAGCCATCAAAGGACGCGCGTTGCTCAGTGGCGGTATAGAGGTTGGGCAGGCTGCGGGCGTGGGCCCCGGTCGAGAGCAAAACAAGGGCCGACAACCCGACTGCAATGTTGCGTAAGTGCATGCTTTAGATCTTTTTGGTAAGGGTAAACGGATGACCACCGACGGTGGTGCGGGGGCTGTTGACCGTGAAAAACCAGGTTAGTGCCGCAGGGCGGCCCCTGCTCTATGCTTGGGCCGCGAGTTGCAGCCCTCCTGCACAGACAATTGCGCTCAATGGACGGCAAAAATCAGCGTTTGATTGATATGACCACCTTGGCGATTCTGAACACCGGTCTAAACTCCGATACCCAGTCATGCTCCGCAAGGGAGTCAGCGTGCCATGCAGTCCACCCTCAAACTGCTCGATCAACCCACCCGATATATGTTCTTCACCGGCAAGGGCGGCGTCGGCAAAACGTCGGTCTCCACCGCGGTGTCAATCGCACTGGCTGACGCAGGCAAGAACGTGCTGCTGGTCAGCACAGACGCCGCCTCGAACCTTGATGAGATGCTCGGCGTTGAGTTAAGCAATCAGCCTGTCGCGGTGCCGCACGTGCCTGGAATGTCCGTGCTCAATATCGACCCAGTGACCGCAGCCATTGACTATCGGGCCCGGGTTGTCGAGCAAATGGGCGCCCAGGCCAGCGATCAAGACATTGCGCTTGTGCGCGAGCAACTCTCAGGGGCATGCACGACTGAAATCGCAACCTTCGATGAATTCTCGCACCTGCTGTCGCAGGGCAGCGCGGCCTACGACCACATCGTGTTCGATACCGCGCCCACGGGGCACACGCTCAGACTGTTGAGCCTGCCAAAAGCGTGGAGCGGTTTTTTGAAGGGCAATGATCGTGGTGCGTCATGTTTGGGGCCGCACTCGGGCTTGAAAATGCAGGAGCAGCTATTCAATCAGGCATTGGCGGCGCTCAACGATCCAGCCCTGAGCACTGTTGTACTGGTGACCCGCCCTGATAAAGGCGCGCTCGGCGAGGCGGCACGCTCCAGCGATGAGCTCCGTGAGTTGGGCCTGAAAAACCAGCGCCTGGTGGTGAATGCGGTGTTTAAACGCAGCAATTTGCATGACCCGATCGCAGCGGCGATTGAGTCCGTAGGCCAGCAGGCGCTCGACGAGATGCCCGCGTCACTGCGCCAGCTTTCAGCCGACTACATCCCACTCAAGGCAGTCGACTCCGTAGGCCTGCCCGCGCTTCGCGCACTGCTGACCCCGGAGCTTGCTCGCCGAGCCAGCACTGCAACCCCGGCACCGGCACCGGCACGCCTGGAATATCACGCACTCTCGGAGTTGATTGCCGAGTTAGCTCACGACCAGCACGGCTTGATCATGGTCATGGGCAAAGGCGGTGTTGGCAAAACCACCATTGCCGCCGCCATCGCATTGGGCCTCGTGCAGCATGGCAAGTCCGTGCACCTGAGTACAACAGACCCTGCCGCACATCTGACGGTAACCCTCAACGCCGAGGTGCAGGGACTCAGCGTCGGCCGCATCGACCCTAAGGTCGAGACCCAAAAATACGTGAACAAGATCATCGCTTCCCGCGCGCCAGGTATGACGGAAGACGAAATAGCCTTGCTCATCGAGGATCTGCGATCCCCCTGCACCGAAGAGGTCGCGGTGTTCCACGCGTTCTCCCGCGTGGTTGCTCAAGCCAGAAGCGCATTTGTGGTATTGGACACCGCTCCCACGGGGCACTCCCTGCTACTGATGGACGCCACAGGCGCCTATCACCGCCAGATGGTTCGCGAATTCAAAGGCAAAGCCTCGGACCACATCGTCACGCCACTGATGCGCCTGCAAGATGCGGACTACACCAAAATCATTCTCGTGACGCTGCCCGAAGCCACACCGGTGTCTCAGGCGGCGGCGCTGCAGGATGACTTACGCAGGGCCAACATCGAACCGTTTGCCTGGGTGGTCAATAAGTCGTTACTGGCCACCGATACGACAGACCCGCTGCTGCGAGCGCGCCTGGATAGCGAGCGCAAACAAATGGCGAGGGTGGCCGACGAAACCCAGCATGCCATCATCGTGGTGCCCTGGACGGCGGAGCCGCCGGTTGGCGTCGCCGGGTTGAAGCGCCTGCTGGACTGAAACGATACTCGGCGAACTCATGCTGTGCGCCTGGATTGCTGGAGCAAATCCCAGGCCCCAAAAAGCCTGCATCGCTGCAGGCTTTTCTCTGTCTGGCACGCCCCTGACTCGAATAGATAAACAAGCATCTGTTTTGCAATGAGACCCTGCTGATTTATATCCCTACGATTATCCCAATCAAGTTCGTACTTTATGCAAAGCACGGCAGCAGCAAGACGTAGGCCCGTCTGTGCTGGATTTGGCCCGGCGGGTTATCGATCAGAACCGTATTTATCGCCAGACAGTCTTTAGACCCGCTCTTAGCGTTGATACAAAGCTTTCCAATGACGGATCTTTCTCGGCGTGCTGCTTAAGCCTGCCGATGAAAATCCACTCATATTCGGCCCAAAAAATTCGAATCGTTTTGGGTGATTTGCAGTCGAATACAACTTGATAGATTCTTGTTTCTCGCTGCTGAACGACGACGCATTGCTCATGGCAAACCAATACTCGTTGCCCTGGTTCCAGGGTCGGAGCATTCAGCGGAAGGCGCTTCTCAATTGCTGTTTTGCGCATGATGACTGCCGTCCTTAAAATTCAAAAACCTTACGCGTTGCATCAAAAGCAAGGGCGATCCGCTGTTGCGAGGCGCTCATCTGGAGCCTTTGCGCATGACGCCCTATGGGGTCTTCAACAATCACGCAAAACCGGCCGCAGGGTCGTGCACCTTTAAAGCCACGCCTTGGGCGGACCTCCTCGGCCCCTCGTGGCTCAGGTGCCTCGACAATCCTGCTCATGACTAGCCTCCAGCGGCTCATATGTGCATAATATTATCATGCAATGATAATAGAAAGGCAATCGACTCGCCCCTGCTTCAGACAGGGGCGAGGTCTTTTAATCAATTGCGGGGCGGTAAATACATGCATGAGAACAGCAATACGTGAGCGCTTGGAGACCCGTATGAAACGTGAGGACGTAAAAACCAAATACGCTGAAGGCATTCAGTTTGATACCCATTTGATTGCCAACCCGGCCAACACCCAGGAGTGGATCGTCTTCTTTAAAAAGGATGCAGGAAGAAGCTTCTTCCTAGTCAATGACAACGAAGAAATCGAACCCTTCCGGTACCTTGATGATTTGATTCATGAACTGCGAGAAATCGGTATCAAGGTTGCTGAAATTCACTTTTGAATTGTTTTCCTTGGAGTGTCGTCATGTCCGTCAAAATCGAGCAGCTGTCTAGCCAGAGTGAACCGCTATGGTCTGTGTGCATTGGAGCCAGGCGCATTCAATTTCGCAATGAGCAGGGTGCAAAAGATTACGCAGAAAAGCTAAAAGAGCGTATTGAAGCCCCGCACTCATTCCCTCGCACATTGTCGTCCGCCGACAAGCGCGATAGCAGCAAACAATAATATTTAATGAATTTCTATTAACGCTAACGTTACGACAACACAGTATTGCTACTTCCGTAGCGCGCCGTGGAACTTAGTCAGTCAAATTGATTTTCATGTTGCACAGCGCTCGACGGTGCAAGAACGCTGAGGGATGGCCGGATCGGCCCGTGGGGCATAAGAAGATTTAGCCCGGCAGGCTGCCCTCGGGGTAGGTCAGCGTAGAACACACGCAGAAAATCGCCAGCTCGTAGTGAGCTGGCGAATCGGACGACGCGCGTGATTCCTGATGCGCTATTTAGCCACGCACGTAGGCCACCAAGGCGTCAGCGAACGACTCAGTGGTGCCGGCCCCGCCCATGTCGGCTGTCACTTGATCACGGGAGTTTTCCAGAACAGCGCGGATAGCGGTACGCACGCGTGTCCCCTTGTCCACCATGCCCAGGTAATCAAGCATGTCTGCGGCAGCCAACAACAATGCGCATGGGTTCGCGATGTTCTTGCCGGCGATGTCCGGCGCCGAGCCATGGACCGCTTCGAAGATGGCCGCATCGGCGCCGATGTTGGACCCCGGCGCCAAACCCAAGCCACCGACCAGGCCTGCGCACAAGTCTGAAAGGATGTCGCCAAACAGGTTGGTGGTGACGATGACATCAAATTGATGGGGATTCATCACCAACTGCATACAGGCGTTGTCGACGATCATCTCGTGGAATTCGATTTCCGGATAATCCGCCGCAACTTCACGCGCCACCTCAAGGAACAACCCGGAGCAAGACTTGATGATGTTGGCCTTGTGCACCGCGGTCACTTTTTTACGGCCTTTGCTACGAGCCAGCTCGAACGCGTACCGCACGATGCGTTCGGAGGCTGTGCGCGTTACGCGAATGCTCGCCAGAGCAACTTCGCCGTCCTCAGAAATACTTTGCCCTTCTGGCAGGTACGCCCCTTCGGTATTTTCGCGCACCGTGATGATATCGATATCTTCGAAGCGTGAACGAGTACCAGGGAAACTGATCGCCGGTCGGACGTTGGCGTAGAGATCGAAGTGGCGGCGAAGGTGAACGTTGATCGAGGAGAAGCCGCGGCCAATCGGCGTGGTCAGAGGGCCTTTGAGTGCGACACCGTGTTTGGCGATCGTCTCGATGGACACGGGCGGCATCAGTTGCCCATGCTGCTGCAAGGCCTCCAAACCGGCCTCAACGAAGTCATACTGAAGATTGCAGTCAAGGGCATCGAGTACGCGTAGCGTTGCTTGCATGATCTCGGGGCCGATGCCGTCACCCTTGATGATTGCGATGGTTTTGCTCATGGTCTCTTCCTTAACAGCGCTTTGTCAGCCTGCTGTTTTGATGGGGGCATTGAGACTGGTGTCACGAGTCTGCTGATAGGCATTGACTGTCTGACGGCTTTCACCGCGGCAGAGTGCCGTGTGTCATCCTCCGCGCCGTGACTGCGCAGGTCATCACGGATCAATTGACGAGCGACCTGAGTGGGTGTCAGCTCTCGCGTCGCACAAAACGGGCATGAACGCGGCTGCTACGAGCGAGCGCCCGGATCAAGCGTGCAGTCATTTGCTCCACCGATGACGCGCATAACATTAACATACAATGCTAATTCCACGTGGTGGAAAGCGGCGTTTTCCCGATGAGACAAAGGTCTTAGAACGCCTGTGCGTGGCAGGGCGAGGTCGCGTTTAGGCAGGCATAAAAGGAAGACGAGTTGTGGCTCGGATCATTCAAGAACGGATGATCTTGCAAATGGTGGGCTGTCGATATTCAGGCGCTGCGGCGGCTGGATGCACACTGAGTGCGACAGTTGCCAACCGCGCAAAAGGTCGTGCAACTGCCGCACATCAGCCTGATTGATCTCAGCTTACAGCGGGTAGTGCGTTGGGTAATGCAGCTTCGCAACGCCGGTGTCGATAGCGGCCTTGGCCACTGCGCCGGCGATTGCGCCGAGCAGGCGAGCATCGAGTGCTTTGGGGAGAATGTAATCGCGCCCAAACTCAAGCTTATCGACATTGAATGCTTGCAGCACTGCCACAGGGGTTGGCTCTTTGGCCAGTTGGCGCAGTGCTTCCACTGCCGCAATTTTCATCGCTTCGTTGATCCGGGTTGCCCGAACATCCAGGGTCCCGCGAAAGATGAACGGAAAGCCCAGAACGTTATTTACTTGGTTCGGGTAGTCAGAACGGCCGGTCGCCATGATCAGGTCATCACGTGTGGCCATGGCCAGTTCGTAGCTGATTTCAGGGTCGGGGTTTGAGCAGGCAAACACGATCGGCTTGGGAGCCATCGCCGCCAGCGCTTGCGCAGGAAGAAGATTGGCTCCAGATAGCCCCACAAACACGTCGGCACCGCTCATGGCTTCCATCAGCGTAAGCGGGCCACCGTCGTTGACAAATTGTGCTTTGTATTGGTTGAGGTCTTTGCGGGCGGAGTGGATGACACCGGTGCGATCGACCATGTACAGATTGCTTTTTTGCGCGCCAAGACTGAGCAGCAGGCGCATGCAGGCCGTGGCTGCGGCACCCGCGCCGAGGCAAACGATTCTCGCGTTCTCCAGCGTTTTACCCTGAATTTCCAGCGCATTGAGCATACCGGCCGCGGTGACGATGGCGGTGCCGTGTTGGTCGTCATGGAAGACCGGGATGCTGCACAGTTCGATCAGGGCTTCTTCGATTTCAAAGCACTCAGGGGCTTTGATGTCTTCCAGATTGATGCCACCAAAGGTGTCAGCAATACGCACGACTGTGTCGATAAAGGCCTGGGAACTCTCAGCATTGACTTCGATATCGATCGAGTCGATGCCGGCAAACCGTTTGAACAGCAACGCTTTGCCTTCCATGACCGGCTTACTGGCCAAGGGGCCTAGATTGCCGAGGCCCAAAATGGCCGTACCGTTTGTGATCACGGCCACCAGATTGCCTTTTCCGGTAAAGCGATAGGCGTTCTCCGGGTCCCTCGCGATTTCGCGAACGGGCTCGGCTACGCCTGGGCTGTACGCCAGTGCGAGCTGGGCGGCGGTGTCGGCAGGCTTGGTCAGCGCAATGCCGATTTTTCCTGGGGTTGGGAATTCATGGTAATCCAATGCAGCCTTTTTGAAGTCGGTAGTCATGCGAGCCCCTAATTAGACGTTGATTATAATTTTATGTTAACACTATTATAATGCAAGACAATGAGGTCCTGAGCCACAGACCAGGATCAAATTGCCGGTTTGAATGCTGCTGATGAAGGGGTTTATCAGCGCCAGACCAACGCTATTGGCCCTAAGACTTCGGGGCGGGCCTGTATTTTTTGGCCAATCGCGCCCTCCTATGCTTGAACCCGTTTTAGGCCACCTTGTGTGGCCATTTTTTTGCGCGCACGAATACCCAATGGGCCACGACCTAAGCGCGGCACATCTGGATTCAGGGTTTTCTCATTGCGTCTTGGACGCTGACCCACGCGCTTCGACACTCGTGCGAGTGCTTGACCCGGTTACATAAGGGCGTCGGCGTGGCTCATTGGTTCGGATCAGTGTTGATCCGTGTTAGGCGAGGCAGGGTGAATTCGCGGAAAGGATGGGGGCATCGATTCTTTCTTTAACACCGCTCAATCTTTACAGACATGATCAACCTTCCTGAGTGCAGCTGTCAGAAATGAACTTCAGCGGACTTGATACCCAGCTCGCGAAGCTCATGGATCAGATCATCGAGGCGTCCAAATGACTCCACTTCCTCATTGTCATTAACCAGAAAATAGCTCCTCCCTGCATCCTTTTTGAACAGAATGATCCACTCGTGCGTGTTGGCCGGATTGGCTATCACATGCGTGTCGAAGTGCATGCCTTCCCCGTGATTGGTTTTGACATCTTCGCGTTTCATGCGGGGTCTCCGGGCATAGGGTCCAGCTCTCTGAACACTGAATCTAGAGCGTCGCAGGTGGTGTGCCGAGGCTAGACCAATTGCTTTGCTATTATCACATCGTGTGAATAGTATGCACATGCCACCAGAACGAGGCTAGTCATGATTGCGATACGAGAAGCTTGGAAAGCGGGCTTGTTAGGGCGCGAACATTGGCTTAGAAATATCGTCTCGGGGGTCATCGTCGGCGTCGTAGCGCTGCCCTTGGCCATGGCATTTGCCATCGCCTCCGGCGTCAAGCCAGAACAGGGGATCTACACGGCCATTGTGGGTGGCTTGCTGGTTTCGCTGTTCGGCGGAAGCCGGCTTCAGATTGCTGGCCCCACAGGGGCGTTCATCGTCATTCTGGCCAGCGTGACAGCCAAGTACGGCGTTGATGGCTTGCAGGTCGCAACAATGATGGCCGGGGCAATTCTATTACTGCTCGGTATCACCAAACTTGGCGCACTCATCAAGTTCATCCCTGATCCCGTTATTGTTGGATTCACTGCCGGCATCGGGGTGATCATTTGGGTTGGACAATGGAAAGACTTTTTGGGCTTGCCGAAAATCAGTGGCGAGCATTTCCACGAGCGGCTGTGGCACCTCATCCAAGCATTCCCCAACCTTCATGTACCCACGACACTGTTAGCCCTGCTGAGCCTGGCACTGGTGGTCCTCACACCTAGACTGCCCGGCGTAAAGCGCGTTCCTGGCCCCCTGATCGCCATGGTCGTGGTGACGGCATTGCATGCCTATTTTCAATTCGACGGCGTGGCCACGATCGGGAGTGCCTTTGGGGGCATTCCCCAAGGGCTTCCCAAAATAGGCCTTCCTCAAATAACGCTGCCACAGGTCATTGAGTTGATCGGCCCGGCGTTTGCGATCGCAATGCTGGGGGCCATCGAGTCACTGTTGTCGGCGGTTGTCGCCGATGGGATGGCCGGCACCAAACATGACTCCAATCAGGAGTTAATCGGCCAAGGCATTGCCAACCTGGTTACCCCGCTGTTTGGTGGCTTTGCTGCGACAGGCGCGATCGCTCGAACAGCAACCAACGTCCGTAATGGCGGCAATAGCCCAATCGCGGGGTTTACGCACGCCCTCACGTTGATTCTGCTGATCTTCTTCTTGGCTCCTTTGGCTTCGGATATCCCACTTTGCGCGCTGGCGGCGATCTTGTTCGTGGTCGCTTACAACATGAGCGAACTGAAGCACTTCAAGCGCATGGTCAAACGAGCCCCCAAAGCAGACGTTGCCATCCTTTTAATCACCTTCGGCCTGACCGTTTTCAGTGACCTGACGATCGCCGTGAACATCGGGGTCATTCTCGCCATGCTGCAATTTATGCGTCGTATGGCTTCCTCCGTGGAGGTACAGCTCATGGTCGAAAAAGAGCTGGAGGTGGAGTTGCGCATGAATGGGCATACACATCTTCCTACCGGTGTTTTGGTTTACACCATTGAGGGCCCCCTTTTCTTTGGCGCAGCAGAAACCCTTGAGCGTGCTTTGGCGCAAACGCACACCGATCCCGAGACGTTGATTATTCGCCTGAAGCGAGTGCCGTTTATGGATATCACGGGCCTGCAAACGCTGCTCGAAGTGATAGAGCAACTGCAAAAACGCAACATTGTCGTAAAGCTGTGCGAAGCCAACGAGAAAGTGCTTGGCAAGCTCGACAAGGCAGGGATTCTTCAGGCGCTTGGTTCACAGCATTATCATGCTGACTTCAGCGGCGCACTGGTCAGCCATGTCCCGACTAACGAGACCCAGGACTAGACGTGAGGGGCAGGCGTGAATGAGGCGCGATGAGCAGGCATTTGTCTTGCCCGCTCATGCAGGGATGAATTATTTGCCATTGGCCGCAATTTTGCTTTTGGTCGCGTAGGACACGCCATGCGTCTCCAGGTAGTCCCTAATAAGCTGACGAACGACCTGAGAAGGCGTCAGATCCTGAGACGCACAAAGCTCCTCAAGGGCTTTTTTCTTGACGGGATCAATGAGCACCGTTAATCGTGCAGTCTTATTTTCCATGGAATGGCCTGTACCCTAAATCGATCAATGATAATCAAATTATAATAGTCGGACATTCATTTGTCACCGGTTAGCTTCCAGACGTGAGACGGCTTCCTGCAAATCACGTTGGGCGCCTGGATTACCGGGTCAACCAGACGCTCGCCAAGGAGTGCTCCCGAATGCTTACAGAAAGACAATCTGAGGCGTAGCTGTGTCTGCGTATATTCTGATTAGCAACTAATTCAATAGGAATTCATGCTGCTGCGTCATCTGCAAAGCAGTTTTTTCCAAACGCAGTAAAAACTCTTTCCGTGGCTGTCCGCCGCCATATCCGGCGAGCGCACCATTTGTCGCTATGACACGGTGACAGGGGACGACAATGGACAGGCGATTGTGTCCATTTGCATTGCCCACCGCTTGGCTTGCACCTGGCTTGCCGATGCTCCCAGCGACGGCACCGTAGGTTGAAATGGTTCCATAGTCGATTTTTAGAAGCGCTGCCCACACAAGCCTGTCAAAAGAACTGCCTGGCATGTGCAGCGGTACTGAAAACTTTTTTAGCGTTCCATCAAAATAAAGTTTCAGCTGCACTTCGATCTGCTTGATGTGGGGATGCTCGCCCGGTGCAATTGAATACCCATAACGCCCACGCAATTCATTTAACTCAGCAGTGAGCGCCGGGCGGTCAAGAAATTCGAGGAGCACCAAACCTCGCTCCTCTGCCATAGCAATCATCGGCCCCAATGGCGTAGTCAGATGGCGATATAGCAGGAGCGACGTTTCGGCCGACTTGCCAGGGGAAATTTGAAATGTTTTTTTGAAGGCATCTCTAAAGCCACTTAATGACTCGTACCCTAAGTCAAAAGCCGTGTTATCCAGCGTTTCGCCCACAGCAATGCGACCTAAGGCAATACCGAGCCTTCTGGAACGCATCCATGTATGAAAAGTCATACCAAAATTTTGTTTGAACCACCTGCGTAACCGTAGCGGGTCGATACCACGCTTAGTTAGTTCAGCATCACTCCAGCGAGCATCAGGCGATGCAGATATAGAGGCTAGTAGACCCTTGACCCAATCTGGCGCGGTAGCTGCGAGATCCAACGGCTTGCATCGTAAGCACGGCCGATAGCCTGCTGCCATAGCTTCGTTCGCCTGCGAAAAAAACTCTACATTCTCGGGTTTTGGCTTGCGTGCTCCACACGTAGGGCGGCAAAAGATACCTGTAGTTTTGACAGCCGTAAAAAAAACGCCCTCATAGGCGCTGTCGCTACACAGCATCGCGCTGACCATCTCGCCTCTGGGCGGAAGATCGTTGTTGTAAGATCTCATAGACCGTAGCCTCATCCTGCATTGGGCGTGAACATCATTTTTAGACGTGGGAAACAGTGGCAATTTTCAGGCGGATCACAGATTAATACGTGAATGATTAATCTTGGCTCAGTTGGTTTTTGCCATAAGGCCATTCAGATCGCTGTATGTAAATGCGTCCAATGGGTGCTCAAAAAGCCTTCCCGTGCGCAAGAAACTCTTGGCGAGCGCGTTGTTTGCACCCAATAAGAACTCAGCAATGCTGGAACCTGCGCTTAGTCGTTTGACGCCTAGTCTCGCCAATTCATGTATCTCTGGTTGGCCGCTCCAAGAAAGCAGGTTGACAGGTAATCTAGTTGCCTCGCACAGCGTGGCAATGTCGTACTCCTCAACCATTGCAGCTGCAAAAAAGCCGTCAGCACCGGCTTGCTCAAACAACGATGCACGGGAAATGGTTTCTGCCAGTTGTCGTTCTGGTGCTACCAAACATCTGAGATACACGTCAGTTCGTACGTTCACGAACAGATCGATCCCGCGTGTGCTTGCCACCTTCTTTGCCACTTCGATTTTTCGCAAAATCAGATCGATGCTCCCCGCACCGTCTTCAATGTTGATTCCAACGGCCCCAGCCCTAACCACGCAATCAATGACTTTGGCAACCGATTCAAGATCGTCGGAGTAGCCACCTTCGACATCGACTGTGAGGGGTACTGTCAGCACACGAACCATTGACTCCACTGTAGTAGTCAACAATTTCAGGGGAAGCTGATTACCATCTTGGTAACCATTCGCCCAAGCCACAGCGGCGCTGCTGGTCGCTACCGCCTTACTCCCCACGCTCTCGACAATACGTGCGCTGCCGGCATCACCCACGTTGGCAAGTACCAACAAATTATCCTGGTGAAGGTTACGGAAAACCGTACTTAGTCGCGTCATTCAGTAGTACCCCGGCGAGAGAAGACAGGTGCAGATCACGCTATCGTAAGCTGACTACAACGACGTCTCCACCGAGAAATCGACAGTGATTTGAGTGCTAGCGAATACGATTTTTTGCTGGCTAGAGAGCGCGGAATACCCACCTCTAAAGTCTGCTGCACGATGTTGCCGTACACATCCACTTATCGCGGGGATCAGGTATCAAGATCGATGAGCCGTGTGCGGATGCCTGCATCGGCGCAAAATCCGCCCAGATTGGCGCCAACCGTGGTCTTACCCGACCCGCCTTGGGTTGCTGGGTCAAATCCAAGGCAAAAAAAAGCCTGCATCGCTGCAGGCTTTTCCCTATCTGGCTCCACGACCTGGACTCGAACCAGGGACCCAATGATTAACAGTCATTTGCTAGCTGTTAGGCGCAACGGGGCCACGACGAAATGTGGCGCAGAAATAGGATAGCTGCATAGCGTGGGTCGCATGAATGCGTCACGTCAGGAAAGTTAGTCGGGTTGGGTTGGCTTGTCAAAGCAGGGGGAATCAATGATCCGTAGGAAAAGGCGACAGGCATGGTCAGCCATGAAGCTTTTGAAAAAACCTTACATAGAAGCTGATACAGCTCTACAGTAGGCGGGCGGTCCAAATCGGCTATTTCATATTCCACCCTATCCAAATGAGGAAGGTCTTTCGAGCAAACATCCCCATTTCACTTAAATTACTACTTAACAGAGAAACCCCTATGAACTCGCGCACACTCTGAAAATACAACCAAAAGCTCTCCAAGTACAGCCTGAATCGCCTTCAGCAAATCAACGACTTTTAACCCCAAGCCAGGTTTAGCAATCAACTTGTATCTTCCTTTATCAGTGTCATAAATATACAACCCTTTCTTAGCCATCGAAATAAACAACTGCAGAAAGCGCTCACGCTTTGCTGGACAGTCAACAAAACTTTGGATCCTCCCTCAATCTCGCAATCATAAACCTCTGTTAACGAATAAAAATAATCATACAACAATTCATAATTTGAAATCGAAACGCGGAGCACGTCGGGGACAACACCATGCCCCCGCTAGCAAAGTGCGCAAACACACAATCCTGGTTCGATGCAAACCCATCCCGATCATTTACCTCTAGAAGCTCATCATCCGTCTGCGTTATTCCAGACAATAGGACAGGTCAATCGGCATCAGACGTCAAACTTGGTTTTAACCTCTCCTCCACGCGCATAAATCATCACAAACGAATTCCAATTTTCACCACGTCTGGTGGCGCACTCTCTTAGCTCCTTCACCAAACGATAGATAATTGCTCCATTGTAATCCGTTTCCGCATCCGTCACACGAACCCCTTCTTTCTCGACAGTAAGAACCGTCTCCATATACCCCACACTCACTGTTACCTCATAACAAAAAGAGTCATAGCCATCCACGATACCAGCATCTAGCAACTCAAAAATCTGCTTCACCAACTGTAGGTCTTGAGTAACCACTATATAATCTCCGGAATCTTACGGGCTTCATTTTCAAACATAACTTTTTCGGACTTTCCATTTATCATATAGGTCACTTCTATGTTGTCAGGACGTGGCGACCGCGGATCCTCACGATAAAACTTTTCGGCACCGTAAATCCGGTTCCAGGTCGCGCACTTTGCTTTCGATTTCGTACAACAACTGGATGTAGCGCAGCGCCTGCTCGGCGATTTGGCTCTTATTAGTTGCGTGCAATTCAAAGAACTTGCGCCGGGCATGGGCCATGCAGCCGATTTCGGTCACGCCGAGTTCGAAACTCGCCTTGTAACCGCCAAAATCGTCGCAGACCAGTTTGCCTTTCCAGTTGTGCAGGAAGTTACGAGCATGCTCACCCGCGCGGCTGGGGCTGAAGTCGTAGACAACAGCAGCTGTTTCGCAGAACTGGGTAGTGGCGTAGGCCCAAACATAAGAACGGTGGGTTTTCTTCGTGCCCGGAGCGAGCATTTGTACGGGTGTTTCGTCCGCGTGCACGACCTGTTGTCCTGTCACAACGTCACGCAGGGCATCGACCAGGGGCTGCAACTGCACGCCCGTCATACCAACCCACTGGGCCAACGTCGAACGTGGAATCGCCAAGCCAGCTCGACCGAAAATCGATTCCTGACGGTAAAGCGGAAGATGATCAGCGAACTTCGCGATCATGACGTGGGCCAGCAACCCGGCAGTCGGGATGCCCTTGTTGATAACTTGCGCAGGTACTGGCGCCTGGATCAGCGTTTCGCAGTCATCGCATACCCACTTGCCACAAATATGGCGCTCGACGGTAAACAAGCCCTGCGTGTAGTCCAGCTTCTCGCTGACATCTTCACCGATGCGCTTGAGGGCGCAGCCGCATGGGCAGTGGGTGTTGTCCGGTTCGTGATGGATCAAAGTGCGTGGAAACTCTGCCGGCAGCGCCGTACGCTTGGGCTTTTGCTTTTTCTCGGTCGCCACTGGCGCTATTTGTAACGCTTGAAGCTCGGCCTCAATCGCTGCGATATCGGTATCGATCAGGTCATCCAGCAGGCTGGCCTGCTCAGGATTCATTTGCTCGCTGCGCTTGGCAAACTTCAAACGCTTGAGCTGTGCGATCTCGTGAGTCAGCTTCTCGATCACCGTTTGATCGCAGTTGATCTTCTTGCCCATCGTTTCGACCGTCTTGCTCATGGTCTCAACCGTATGACCCATGGTCTCGACTTGCGACAGCAATTGCGCAGCGAATGCACGCAGTTGGTCGGAGGTCATTTGAGCGAGATCGGGCGAGGAAGTCATGCCGTGGATTTTACCAAAGCAAGCCACTCGCAACAGCAAGCCAAGGCACTCATTAAGGTTTTTAAAGCAGCGTAATTGCACCGCCAGCGCCAACACGCTGCCAAGGCAGGCCGAGTACCAAGGCCTGAAGCTGCTCGGCATCCAACTGCACTTCGCTGCCTTGCCGAACGCCTGGCCAATGGAATTTACCTTGGTTCAAGCGACGTGCCGCCAGCCAGACGCCAATCCCATCGTGTACCAGCACTTTCATCCAGGTCGCGCGGCGATTGGCAAATAGATAGGCGCAGTGCGGCTTCGCCGCACCGAATACCGCGACTACCCTGGCCAACGCCGTTTCAGTGTCGGCGCGCATATCCATGGGCTCGGTGGCGAGCCAGATGGCGTCGATGCGGATCATCGCAATAGGTCTCGAAGGAAAGCGGCGCAGGCAGCAGCGCTATCGGTTGGCCAGTTCACTTTGACGGTGCCGCGCGGGTGCAGAATCTCAACGCTGATATTCGAAGATACGTGCGCCGTTGTTTGTATAGGCA
>ERZ1463017.21-NODE-21-length-16422-cov-26.324983_pt1 | contig 16422 bp, 16 predicted proteins | sample MGYA00564478_ERZ1463017 | MGnify/ENA primary metagenome ERZ1463017 (study PRJEB39244, sample SAMEA3635123) | Helicobacter pylori | study: EMG produced TPA metagenomics assembly of PRJEB11511 data set (Assembly of a 5300-year-old Helicobacter pylori... | reverse complement strand
GGATCGCAGCAGGAAGAGGCCATCCTGCGCCGCTACGAAACCTGGCGCGCGCAAGGCCTGTCGCCTTACCTGGGCCGACTGACCGGCGTCGGCGCCATGCGAGGCATAGAGCTGGCCCACGCCGACGGCACGCCCGCGCCCCAGCAACTGAGCCAATTACTGAGCCTGGCGCGGGACGCCGGTTTGCTGCTGATGCCCAGCGGCAAGTCGCGGCACATCATCCGTTTACTGGCGCCGCTGACCACTGAGCCAGCGGTGTTGGAGGAAGGCCTGGACATCCTCCAGGCGTGCCTCAAGCAACTGGGCTAGTAACGCGCATCCTGCGGCTTGCCGCCGTTGGGCCAGTCTTTGACCTTGTCCGGGAAATCCGGGCGAGGTTGCCCCGAGAAATACGCCGCGACGTCCACCGCTTCCTGGTCGGACAAACCACCCTGGCCCAACGGAAATTGCTCGTGGAAGCCGATCGGCATGTTGCGTTTGACGAACGCCGCCGCCGTGTAGGTGCGCGCCATGCCGGCACCGATATTGAACGATTGGTCGCCCCACAGCGGCGGGTACACCCGCTCGCCGTCGGCACGCGCCAGGCCCTCGCCATTGTCGCCATGGCACACCGCGCATTGCTTGGCGTAGACCGCCTTGCCGTTGGCCAGGTCGGGTTTGATCGCCGCGTCGACTTTTCCTACGCCGCGCCCGGCCACCTTGTCTTCGGGGCGGGTGTTGTTCTTCATCCAGTCGAAGTACGCGACCATCGCCTGCATATCGGCTGATTGCGGCGGCAACGGTTTGCCGTTCATCGAGCGGCGGAAGCAGCCGTTGATGCGCTCTTCCAGGCTCACCACCTTGCCCGCGCGCGGTGCATAACTGGGGAAGAAGGCCGACACGCCAACGAAGGGCGAGCCGTCCGCCACCGTGCCGGCGTTGAGGTGGCAACTGGTGCAATTGAGCGAATTGCCCACGTTGGCGGGCAGCAATTCCTTGGTTTGCAGGTGCAGGCGCATGCCGCGGACCACCTGGTCGGCGTTCGGCGCGGCGAGCAGGTCGGCCAGGCGCGGGGTTACGAAGGCAGTTGAGTCGGTCGTGGTCGGGTTGAGCTGGTCACGCAACGTCTTGACCTGCGCGGCACTGATCGGCGTGCCCTGGTTACCCCAGCGTGTGCGCACAAAACTGAGAATGTCGGCGACTTCCTGGTCCGCCAGCCGGGCAAACCCGGGCATGGTGTAGACCCGTGGGTAGGTGGCTGTTTGTGCGGTCTGCCAACCGGTGAGGGTAATGTGCAGCAGCGATGTCGGGTCGTTCGAGGCGATGCTCGGGTTGCCGGCCAAAGGCGGGAACAGACCTTTCACACCCCCGCCGTCGCTGCGGTGGCAGTCGCTGCAGAACTGCATATAACCCAGGCCGCCACGGCTGGTGAACAGGTCGGCGGGCGGCACCGCCGGTGCGCGGGCCAGCGACGGCATCGGCAGATCGTCCTCGCCTGGCGGCAGGGATTTCAAATAGCGGGCAATCGCGGTCAGGTCGTCGTCACTGAAATGCTGGGTGCTGTGGTGAATCACATCGGCCATGTTGCCGGCGACGGTGGCAAAGCGGTTCTGCCCGGTTTTGAGCAGTTGCACGGTGTCTTCCACGGTCCACAGGTTGCGCAGGCTCAGGGCGCGCCAATGCTCGACGGTTTCGCCGGCCAGGTAATGCTGGCCGCTGCGCCCGTCATCGCTCATGGCTTTTTCCTGGAAAGCGATGCCGCGTGGGGTGTGACAGGAGCCGCAGTGGCCCAAGCCCTGGACCAGGTAGGCGCCACGGTTGAGCTGCGCGTCACGGCCCGGGGCCGGCTGGAACGCTTGCGTGTCGAGGAAGGCGAAGTTCCACAGGGCCAGGCCCCAGCGCTGGTTGAACGGGAAGCCCATGTCCGCCTCGAGGTTGGCCTCTCGCACGGGCTCTACGCCTTGCATCAGGTAGGCATACAAGGCGCGCATGTCCTCCTCGCTCATCTTGGCGTAGGACGGATACGGCATCGCCGGGTACAGGTTCATACCCGCAGGTGTGACGCCTTCACGCATGACCCGGTCGAACTGCTCGAAGCTGTAGGCGCCAATGCCCGTCTCGCGGTCCGGCGTGATATTGCTCGAATAGATCGTGCCCATCGGCGTGCTCAGCTCCAGCCCGCCGGCCATCGCCTTGCCTTGCTTGGCGGTGTGGCAGGCGATGCAGTCGCCCAATTGCGCGACATATTTGCCGTGTTCGATCAGCAGGGTATCAGCGGAATTTGCGTGCAGGGGTAGCGTCAGGCAGAGCATCGCTCCCAGCATGGCCACGCGTGACAAAGAAAGCGCCATTGCATTTGTCCTTTAATAGCCTGGCGTGGGGATGTCCCCCCGGCGCAGGTCTGTGTTCGTTTTTATAGGTTCATCAGACCTCTGTGTTGTAACGGGTTTACCGCTGTGGGCTTTTGATGTGGGTCAGGCTCAAACCGTAAGGGTGCCGCCAACTGACCGTTGATAAGGAAATCCTTGAACACATGTACGTATTTCTGTACGTTTCGTACCATCAAGCGAGGACATACCCATGGAAACAATCAACTACACCAATGCCCGTGCCCATCTCTCCGAGACAATGGATCGGGTTAATGACGATCACATCCCGTTGCTGCTCACCCGGCAAAAAGGTGAGCCCGTGGTGATGATCTCGCTCTCGGAATTCAATGCCCTTGAAGAGACGGCCTACCTGCTGCGCTCGCCAAAAAATGCTGAACGCCTGATCAACTCGGTCAACAGCTTGAGAGCGGGCAAAGCCAAAGCGAGGCGGCTGATTGAGGAATGAAAATACTCTTCACCCCTGAGGGCTGGGACGACTATCTCTGGTTTGAGCAAAACGACAAAGCCGGACTCAAACGTATCAATTTGCTGATCAAGGCGATACAAAGAGACCCATTTGACGGCGTGGGCAAACCCGAACCACTCAAACACAACCTCAGTGGCTTCTGGTCTCGGCGAATCACCGCCGAACATCGATTGGTCTATGGCATAGAGGATGATGAGGTTCAGATCTTGATGTGTCGTTATCACTATTAACGGGGAATACCTGTTGAAGCCGACTGCCCTGATCCGCGCCTGAAAATATCCGACGTTTTTCTGCACGGAAGCACACCATGCTCGACATCCTCCAAGGCACGCCCGTTTGGGTATACGCCGTTTACCTGTGGATTTGTTACTACGGGATCAAGGCCTGCCTGGGTGGCCGCGAGAATCGGCGGTCATTGATGATCCTGTCGGCGGTGCTGGTGGTGTGGTCGCTGATATCGCTGGCACCGTCGATGCTGTCGAGCGGTGCCTGGGTGGGCGGCGCGGTCATCGGCAGTCTGCTGGGCATGCTGTTGTTTAATGCCAACGGCGCCCGACTGGAAACCGATGGCGACACGCTGGTGCTGCCGGGCACGTGGAAAACCCTGTTGATCTCGCAGCTGTTCTTCGCGGTGAAGTATTACTTCGGTTACCAGCAGGCCGTGCATCCGCTGTTGCTGAGCACGCCATCGATGCTGGCCGCAGTCGGTGGCGCATCCGGTTTGACCGTAGGTCTGTTTTGCGGGAGGGCAATCACGCTGCAGCGGGCGCTGGCTGCCTTGCGTCGCAATAAGGGCATTGTGCTGCCTTGACCTGATCCCCCTCCCCGCCGAAAATGCCCGACGCTTTTTTGTCCCTGTTTACTGAAGTAGTGAAATTTCAATGTCCGATTCCTACACCGCAGAATCCGCCGCAGAATCCGTAGTCGCCTTGCAATCCAAAGCTGAATACGAAAACGCCATCAATCTTTCACAGCATGTGCCAGCGGCCAAGATCATCAGCGAGATGGTGCTGGACGCATTCCATACCTCCAAGGAAAGCGACCAGATCCGCGAACTGCGTGTGGCCATCCGCGAGGCCCAAGACGCCTTCGATGACGACAAGGCCTACGACCTGATGGGCCAGCTCAAGCAGCTCAAGGACGCCGAAGCCGCCGACAACATCGCACTGGAAGACCTCAGCAGCCAGTTTTCCATCAGCCGCATCCTGTCCAGCTTCAAGGACGACCCGCAGTTTCAGGAGCTGGTCTATGGCCTGGCCCTCAAGGTGCTGAACCAGTCCCACCAGGCCATCAGCAACCCAAGCGCCGGCAAGGGCAAGGTCGCTCGACCGAAGAAAGAAGCCGAAGTGTTTGTGATCAGCAAGGACGGCATCAGCGTCACCCTGCCGCTGCGCACGCCGCGCTCGAAGCTCAACGTCGACCGTGAAGCGTTCGAGTTCCTGGGTTTCAGCTTCGTGGGTGAAGGCGATGACGCCGAGCTGGAGGTTGAGAGCTTTGTGGATAACGCAGGCGCTGAACAGCCACTGAGCCGCAAGAGCGTGATCACGGCGTTGCAGCAGCAGACCGCATTTGATGGGTATAGCATCGCGCAGCAGTAGTACCGCTGTATCGCTGAACCCAATGTGGAATCGTCGCACCGCCCCTCCCACATTGGGTTTGTGTCGGGTTAAACGCTGCGCTGGACCTGCGCCGCAAACACCTCACGAAACCGCTCCATCTCGCGCTTGTTCCCTACTGTCACCCGCACCCACTGCGGCCAGCTCTTCCACACGCGGCCAATCATCACCCCTTGCGCGGCCAGCTTCTCTATCACCTGCTCCGCTGGTTGCTTCACATCGATCATGAAGCAGTTGCTTTGCGACACCGTGCAGGTGAACCCACGGGCCTTGAGCCAGGCGACGGTTTCCTCGCGCAGTTGCGCGTTCAGGGCCTTGCGTTGCGGCAATAGCTTGATGTCTTCGAGGCTGGCCCGCGCGCCGAGCAAGCCGCTACCGGCGGGGACGTTGTCACCACCGAACACCGCGAGGCGTGCCAGCAACGCCGGGGCGCCAATCGCCAGGCCCACGCGCGCGCCAGCCATGCCGTAGATTTTCGAGAAGGTGCGCAGCACCAGCAGGTCGTCGTGTTCCTTGACCCAACTGACACAGCTGGGGGCGTCGGCGAAGTCGATGTACGCCTCGTCCACCACCAGCACGCTGCCTTGGGGTTTGTTCGCCAGTGCGTGGCGGATGGCCTCGGTGGGGGTCAGGGTACCGGTGGGGTTATTCGGGTTACACAGGTAGAGCATGCCCGCCTGGGGATCGGCGGCAAGCATCGCGGGGATGTCGTGGGCGTGCTCGGCTGTGAGGCTCACTTCATGTACCGACGCCCGGTTCGACTCGGCCGCCTGGCGCGGCACTTCGTAGGACGGCGCGGCCATCACCAGGCCGCGGCTTTCGCCGGTAAACGCCAACACGGCATAGCGCAGCGCCGCCATGGAGCCGGAGAACACCGCCACCTGGTCCTCGGCAATCCCCTGCTGCTGGGCAAACAGCGCGGCCAAGGCGTACATGTGGCCGTAGGGATAACGTCCGGCCGTGGCAATCGCGCCCTGCATCGCCTCACGGGCGGCGCCCGAGGGGCCGTAAGGGCTTTCGTTGTAGTTGAGCCGCACCTTGTCAGCCTTTGCCGGCGGCGGGCTGGCGACCGCCCAGTCCAGGCGCCCCAGCAGGGGCAAGGCCGCGCCCAGGGCGAGAAGGGAGCGACGACTAACGCTGACCATGGTGACAACTCCTTGTAGGCGGGTGATGGATTCGCACAGTTCATACACAGGGGTATGACGAGAAAGGCCCCGGCCGATTTAACCCCGCGCCCAAGAAAAAGCCCCGCGCTTCTCACGAAGGCGGGGCTTGTTCACTGCTTGGAACCACTCAGGGCGCGTAGGTCAGCAACAGCTCTTTGGGCACTTGGAAATCCAGGGACATCATCACGCTGAGCGCGGTGATGGTGAAGATCGAGAACACGAACAGCTTGCGCGCCCAGACGGTGTCGTCCACCGCCTTGTAGCCGGTCCAGGCCATGTACAACCAGTACATGCCCATGGCGGCGGCGACGGCAAGGTAGCTCATGCCGGCGTAGCCACTGAAGGTCAACATCAAGGTCGCCACGAGGAAGGCCAGGATGTACAGCAGGATGTGTTTCTTGGCCACCTGGATGCCACGCTTGACCGGCAGAACCGGAATCGACGCAGCCAGGTAGTCGTTGAAACGGAAGATCGCGATGGCATAGGAATGCGGCATCTGCCACAGGCTGAACATCACCAGCAGCACCAGCGCGGCCATGTCGAAGCTATTGGTCACAGCCACATAACCAATCACCGGCGGCATCGCCCCCGACAGACTGCCCACCAGCGTGCCGTGAACCGACTTGCGCTTGAGGTACAGGCTGTAGAGGCCGACGTAGATGACAAAACCGATCACGGCAAACAGTGCCGCCAACGGATTGGCCACCTTGTACAACAACACCACGCCGGCAACACCCAGGACGGTCGCGAACAGCAGGGCCAGTTTCAGGGAGATAAGGCCCTGGACCAGCACGCGATTCTTGGTGCGTTCCATCTTGATATCGATGTCGCGGTCAATGCAGTTGTTGAAGACACAACCGGAAGCTACCACCAGGGACGTGCCGATCATTGCTGCCAGGAAGATGGCCAGATCGACATGTCCCTTGGAGGCCAGGAAGAAGCCGCCTGCCACAGAAAGCACGTTACCGAAAATGATCCCCGGTTTGGTGATTTGGATAAAGTGCTTAAGCGACATCGGGTCTTACCTCACTTCGCCATCATGAAGGTGTGGATGCTGAACATGATCCACAGCGACAGACCAACCAGCAGAACGATCACCAGGCCTGCGAACACAAACGCAATCACGTTCTCGCGCTGAGCCTCGGAGCGGTCCAGGTGCAGGAAGTACACCAGGTGAACCAGGACCTGAATCACCGCAAACGCCAGGACGATCATCAAGGTGATCGACTTCGGCAAGGTTGGGTACATCACCAGGCCGAACGGGATCAGGGTCAGGATGACCGACAGGATGAAGCCGATAGCGTAAGTCTTTACGCTGCCGTGGCTCGCATCATGGCTGTCATGGGAGTGTGCATTAGCCATTACAGAGTCCCCATCAAGTAGACGACGGTGAATACGCAGATCCAGACCACGTCCAGGAAGTGCCAGAACAGGCTCAGGCAGTTCAGGCGAGTCTTGTTGGTGTTGGTCAGGCCGTGTTTATTGACCTGATACATCATCACCGCCATCCAGATCAGGCCAGCCGTCACGTGCAGACCGTGGGTCCCCACCAGTGTGAAGAACCCCGACAGGAAGCCGCTGCGGTGCGGGCCGAAGCCTTCGGAGATCAGCAGGTGGAACTCGTTGATCTCCATGCCGATGAAGCCCAGGCCGAACAGGAAGGTCAGACCCAACCAGGTCAGTACGCCCTGCTTGTTGCCCTTGTAGAAGGACAACATGGCGAAGCCGTAGGTGATCGAACTGAACAACAGCAAGGCGGTTTCGCCGAGCACGTAAGGCAGTTCGAAGATGTCGTGGCCCGCCGGGCCACCCGCTACGTTGTTTACCAGTACCGCGTACACCGCGAAGATCGACGCAAACAAGATGCAGTCGGTCATCAGGTAGAGCCAGAAACCGTAAACGGTTACCGGGCCCGAGTCGTGGTGATGGTCATCGTGCCCATGATCATCGACATGGGCGTGTCCAGCATTGGTCACTAAGTTCGACATGGTTTAAGCCTGTTCCAACGAGGTTTCTACACGGTTGGCCGGGATCTTCTTCTCGGCCACCAGGCGAGCGTGCTGCTCGGCTTCGATGCGCTCGATCGTTTCGACCGGCACCATGTAGCCTTGATCATCACGTGCAGCGTGGACAATGAAGTAGCCGATGGTGCCCACCAGGCTCACGATTGCCAGCCACCAGATGTGCCAGATCATCGCGAAACCGAACACGGTCAACAGCGCACCCATCACCACGCCAGTGGCGGTGTTGTTTGGCATGTGGATCGGTTCGTAGTGCTTAGGCTGCTGGTACGCAGTACCGTCTTCCTTGGCTTCGGTGAACGCATCGATGGTGTTCGCAGTAGGAATCACGGCGAAGTTGTAGAACGGTGGTGGCGACGAAGTCGACCATTCCAGGGTGTGGCCGTTCCATGGATCGCCCGACTCGCACATGTTCTGCTTGCGATCACGCACGCTGACATACAGCTGGATCAACTGGCAGGCGATACCCACAGCGATCATCAACGCACCGACCATGGCGACGTACAGGTACGGCACCCACTCAGGGTTGGTAGTAGCGTTCAGACGACGGGTCATGCCCATGAAGCCCAGTGCATAGAGCGGCATGAACGCGACGAAGAAGCCCGAGATCCAGAACCAGAATGCTGCCTTGCCCCAGCCTTCGTGCAGCTTGAAGCCGAACGCTTTCGGGAAGAAGTAGCTGAAACCAGCGATGTAACCGAATACCGCACCGCCGATGATCACGTTGTGGAAGTGAGCGATCACAAACAGGCTGTTGTGCAGCACGAAGTCAGCACCCGGGATGGCCAGCAGTACGCCGGTCATGCCGCCGATGGCGAAGGTCACCATAAAGCCCAGGGTCCACAGAACCTGGCTGGTCATACGCAAACGACCGTGATAGATGGTGAACAGCCAGTTGAATAGCTTCACCCCCGTCGGGATCGAAATCAGCATCGTCGCCAGGCCGAAGAAGGCGTTGACGCTGGCCCCCGAACCCATGGTGAAGAAGTGGTGCAGCCAAACCATGAAGCCCAGTACCGAGATCGCGCCGGAAGCGTAGACCATCGAGTGGTGACCGAACAGGCGCTTGCCGGTAAAGGTCGAGATCACTTCGGAGAAGATACCGAACGCTGGCAGGATCAGGATGTACACCTCAGGGTGACCCCACGCCCAGAACAGGTTCACGTACATCATTGGATTGCCACCAAGTTCATTGGTGAAAATGTGGAAATCCAGGTAACGGTCAAGCGACAGCAGTGCCAGGGTAGCGGTGAGGATCGGGAACGAAGCCACGATCAGCACGTTGGCCCAGGTGCAGGTCCAGGTGAAGATCGGCATGTCCATCATCTTCATGCCAGGGGCGCGCATTTTCAGCACGGTGGCCAGGAAGTTGACCCCCGTCAGCGTCGTCCCGAGCCCTGATAGCTGTAGCGCCCAAATGTAGTAGTCCACACCCACGCCCGGACTGTACGCCAGGCCCGACAGCGGCGGATACGCAACCCAACCGGTCTTGGCGAATTCGCCGACGCCCAGGGACAGGTTGACCAGCACAACGCCGGATACCAGCAGCCAGAAGCTCAGGGAGTTCAGGAACGGGTAGGCAACGTCACGGGCACCAATCTGCAGCGGCACTGCAAGGTTCATCAGGCCGGTGAAGAAAGGCATCGCCATGAAGATGATCATGATCACACCGTGAGCGGTGAAGATCTGGTCATAGTGTTCAGGCGGCAGGTAGCCCGGCGAACCCTCGGTGGCCATGGCCAACTGGGTACGCATCATGATGGCGTCGGCAAAACCACGCAGCAGCATGACCATGGCAACGATGATGTACATCACACCGATTTTCTTGTGGTCGACCGACGTCAGCCACTCGGTCCACAGGTAGGTCCACTTCTTGAAGTAAGTGATACCTGCAAACAGTGCCAGACCACCCAGCGCGATCATGGCGATGGTCACCATCACGATCGGCTCGTGGAACGGGACCGCATCCCAACTTAATTTACCAAACATCGTTTACTCCTCTGCCCCAGCAGTTGAATGCGAGCCCGTGTCAGAACCTTCAACCGCAGCCACTTCTTTCTTCTCGTGCTTGACCGGCTTGCCTGGTTTCATGCCTTCGTACTTGTCGACGATCTTCTGAAACAGGTCCGGCGTGTACGCGGAGTACGAAGCGGCAGGGTTGTTCTGGCTTGGTTTGGCAAGGGCTTCGTATTCAGCTTGATCAAGCTGTTTAGGTGCGGCCTTGACTTCGGCTACCCAGGCGTCGAATTCTTCCTGGCTCGTCGAGATCGCTTTGAATTTCATGCCGGTGAAGCCAGCGCCGCTATAGTTGGCGGAGATGCCGTCCATTTCAGCTTTCTGGTTGGCCATCAGGTGCAGCTTGGTCTGCATGCCGGCCATCGCATAGATCTGGCCACCCAGGCCTGGAATGAAGAACGAGTTCATCACAGTGTCGGAGGTGATCTTGAAGTTAACCGGGGTATGTTCCGGGAACACGATCTTGTTGACGGTGGCGATACCCAGGTCCGGGTAGATGAACAGCCACTTCCAGTCCAGCGCGACCACTTCGATATTGATCGGCTTGGCGTCGGATTCCAGCGGACGGTACGGGTCCAGTGCGTGGGTGGACTTGTAGGTCACATAACCCAGGGCAATGATGATGAGGATCGGAACCAGCCACACCGCGATTTCAATCTTGGTGGAGTGCGACCACTTCGGCGCGTAAGTCGCGTTGGTGTTCGACGCGCGGTATTTCCAGGCGAAGGCGAAGGTCATGATGATCACAGGAACCACTACCAGCAACATCAGCAGGGTGGCGGTGATGATCAGGTTGCGTTCATCCAGACCGACCTGTCCTTTGGGGTCGAGCAAGGCCCACTTGCAGCCTCCCAGCATTAACATCATGCCAAGCAGCGGCAAAAAGCCTAGTAATCGGGGGTACCTGTTTTTACTCATCTCACGACCTCTAAAGCAGCTTGCGCAATGCAGTTGGGTTTTGATCGCCAACACTTCACCCTGCCAAGGGTTGGCATTTCTCTTCGATTGAATAAGAGCCTGCCCGTGCGCCCTGATTGGACGGTTAACGGACCTGCGGTGAGTTCTTATTCGATTTCGTGGTTAAAGGCCTTGTTACAGACCAATTCCATTTGGTGCGGATAGTTGAAAGGCTGCCGGAACCTGGGGTCGCACAGAGCCATCCATCTGCCCCTCGACCGCTCCAATGCTCAAAAGATTGAACAGCACCGGACATTCAGTGCGGGCGATTGTAGTTAGCTAGCGATGTATAAACCATGTCTTATAAAGAAATAATTTTTATCGATTCCAGCAATAATCCTTCACCTATTTTGCAAAAGTTCGCGATCTTATCGCGTTAGATTCTCAACAAAAACCACAAAAAATGCCGTGTTATAGGGCAAACTGCCACACCCCTTACCCCCTGTAAGGGCCTAAAAAACCGATCCAAGCCCCCATAAAACAAGGCATTAACAGATCACCGAAAGCCTCGAACCGCGCGCCATTCGCGGTGTCGATCAAACGATGAACTGACAGCACACATTCACGACCCGGGGCAAATTCAAGCGGCGGTTCAGCGGCTCAGAAACGTCCTGCAACGGCGTCTGTGTGACAACATGTCGCACGCTGCACACCGTCAAAATTGTCCCGCGTCACTGTCCCTTCATTAATCCCTACAAACAAAAACGCCCCGGCGTTCCCTTGAGAAGGACCGGGGCGTTTCAGTGAACGACTCAGGCTTTGCGTTGGCGATTGCGATAGATACCCAGGGGCACCAGGATCACCGTCAGCACGAACGCCACCAGCGCCCATTGCGCCAGTGACAGGCCGAGCACCGGCGGGTAAGGCGTGCTGCAGAAGCCATCGACCTGGAAGACCAGTGGAAACACCTTCGCCAGGGGCAGGCCGTCAACGATCGGTTGCAGCACATCCACGCCGCAACTGACCTCGGGGAAGAACTGGGTGTACACATGGTGGCCGGCAGCGGCCACGCCGCCCAGGGCACTGAGGACCACCAAGCCTTCAAACAGCGTGATCGCGCCTTTGCTGCGCATGGCCGCACCGATAAACGCAAAGACCGCAATCAACAGCAAGGCGTAGCGTTGCAGGATACACAGCGGGCACGGCGCCTCGCCCAACACCACCTGCATGTACAGCGCACCGCCGATCAGCGCCAGGCAGATGATGCCCAGCAACGCCAGAAAGCGCCGTTCCCTGCCCAAACGCAATTCGTCACTCATCTCCGTATCCCTTTGTTTGATTGTGCCAATGGCCGCAAGTTTACACACAGAGAGTGGTTTAAACAGAGAGGGGTTAACAGGGGGTTAACAGGGGATTAATCGGAGGGAATGGAGCACTAAATGTGGGAGGGGGCTTGCTCCCGATAGCAGTGTGTCAGCTACAGATAAGCTGACTGATCCAACGCTATCGGGGGCAAGCCCCCTCCCACAGTGTGAACAGTGTGAACCTTTAGGTGGTTATTCCAGGGCGGCGGCCGGGCCGAAGAATTCGTAGCGGCTTTGTTTTTCGGGTACGCCCAAGGCTTTGAGGTGGCGCTTGATCGCGGCCATGAAGCCTTTAGGGCCGAGGAAGTACGCATCCAGGTCGCGCTGCTCGGGCAACCACGCCGCGAGTTGTTCCTGGCTCAGCAGGCCGAGCGTGTCCGCCGCAGGGCTCACGCCATCGTCCTCGGCGTAGCAGTAGAAGCGCTTGAGCTGCGGATGCTGGACCGCCAAGGCGTCCACCCACTCCCGAAACGCATGCACCCCGCCGTTACGCGCACAGTGGATAAAATGCACCGGGCGCTGGGTGGCCAGGGCCGCTTCGAGCATCGGCAGCGTTGGCGTAATGCCCACCCCGCCGCTGATCAGCACCAGCGGTTTATCGCTGGCCACCAGGGTGAACTCGCCCGCTGGCGGAAACAGGTCGATCGTCGCGCCGACCTGCAGTTGATCATGCAGGTAGTTGGACACCCGCCCACCGGCTTCGCGCTTGACGCTGATGCGGTATTGGCCGGCATCGCTGAGGGCCGACAAGGAATAGTTGCGGCGCACTTCTTCGCCATCGAGCAGCAGCGTCATACCCATGTACTGACCGGGCGCAGCAGCGAGGATCGGGGCGTTGTCCACCGGGGCGAAATAGAAGGAAGTGATTTCGGCACTTTCTTTCACGCGCTTGAACAGCTTGAATGACCGCGCACCACGCCAGCCACCGGGCGCCTGGGCCTTCTCGTCATAGATCGCAGCTTCGGCGCCGATCAGGATATCCGCCAACTGGCCGTAGGCCGCTCCCCAGGCGCTCATCACCTCGGGGGTGGCAATCTCGCTGCCCAGCACTTCGGAAATCGCACGCAACAGGCAGGCACCCACGATCGGGTAATGTTCCGGCAGGATCTGCAAGGCCACGTGTTTGTTGATGATCTTCGCCACCAGGTCACCCAGTTGATCCAACTGGTCGATATGCCGCGCATACATCAACACGCCATTCGCCAGGGCGCGGGGCTGGTCGCCGCTGGCCTGGTGCGCCTGGTTGAACAGCGGGCGGACCTCCGGGTATTCGGAGAGCATCATGCGGTAGAAATGGGTGATCAGCGCTTCGCCGCCGCTTTCCAGCAGGGGCACGGTGGATTTGACGATGGCACGGTCTTGGGCACTAAGCATGGAGCCTCCTGGGCTTCTTTACTGATTGCCTTGAGGTAATCAGCATTCATGCCAACTAATAAATCGTTAAATTTCAACCAGTTAAATTAAACATAGTCAGTATGACTCCTACGCAATATAGTCATAAGGACTACAAGGAGTCATTATGACTGCGCAATCGCTGCTCACCACCCTGCTCCCCCTGGTCGCCGACCTGTCCCGTGAACTGCCCGAAGGCGAGCGTTACCGCCGCCTGCTGCACGCCATGCGCGCCCTGCTGCCGTGCGATGCCGCCGCACTGTTGCGCCTGGACGGCGAGTCGCTGGTGCCGCTGGCCGTGGACGGCTTGAGCGCCGATACCCTGGGCAGACGCTTCAAGGTCAGCGAACACCCGCGTTTCGCCATACTGCTCAGCAGCCCCAGCCCGACGCGTTTCGACAGCGACAGTGAATTGCCCGATCCCTACGACGGCTTGGTGGACGGCCTGCACGGGCACCTCGAAATTCATGACTGCATGGGCTGCCCGCTGTTTGTCGATGACCAACCGTGGGGCCTGCTGACCCTGGACGCCCTCGACCCCGAGCGTTTCGAACGGGTCGAACTGGATGCCCTGCACGCCTTCGCCAGCCTCGCCGCCGCCACGGTCAACGTCGCCGAACGCATCGAGCGCCTGGCGTTGCGTGCCGAAGACGAACACCAGCGCGCCGAGATCTACCGCCAGGCCAGCGGCCAGCAGCACAAAGAGATGATCGGCCAGAGCAAGCCCCACAAACGCCTGGTAGAAGAGATCAGCCTGGTGGGCGGCAGCGACCTCACCGTGCTGATCACCGGCGAAACCGGGGTCGGCAAGGAGTTGGTGGCCCAGGCGATCCACGCCGCGTCGTCCCGTGCAGACAAGCCGCTGATCAGCCTCAACTGCGCCGCCCTGCCGGAAACCCTGGTGGAAAGCGAGCTGTTCGGCCATGTGCGTGGCGCCTTCACCGGCGCGTCGAACGAGCGCCGCGGCAAGTTCGAACTGGCCAATGGCGGCACGCTGTTTCTGGATGAAGTCGGCGAGTTGTCGTTGACGGTGCAGGCCAAGCTGCTGCGCGTCCTGCAAAGCGGCCAACTGCAACGCCTGGGCTCGGACAAGGAACATCAGGTGGACGTGCGCCTGATCGCCGCCACCAACCGCGACCTGGCTGAAGAGGTGCGCAACGGCCGCTACCGTGCCGACTTCTACCACCGCCTCAGCGTCTACCCGCTGCAAGTGCCGGCGCTGCGCGAGCGCGGGCGCGATGTGTTGCTGCTGGCCGGGTTCTTTCTCGAACAGAACCGTTCACGCATGGGCCTGGGCAGCCTGCGCCTGACCAGCGACGCCCAGACGGCATTGCTGGCCTACAACTGGCCGGGCAATGTGCGCGAGCTGGAACATTTGATCGGACGCAGCGCACTGAAAGCCCTGGGAAACTGTCGCGAACGTCCGAAGATTCTCAGCCTGAGCGCCCACGACCTGGACCTGCCCGACGTCAGCGCAGCACTGATCGCCCCCCCACCCGAAGTAGCCGCCATCGCCAGCGGCGACCTGCGCCAGGCCACCGAGCACTACCAGCGCCAAGTGATCAACGCCTGCCTGGAACGCCACCAGCACAACTGGGCCAGCGCCGCCCGTGAACTCGGCCTGGACCGCGCCAACCTAGGCCGCATGGCCAAGCGCCTAGGCCTCAAATAACCCAAATCACCCAATCAAACCCAACCCCAACCCCAAAAATGCAAAAAATGCAAAAAATGCAGGAAATGCAGGAAATGCAGGAAATGCAAAAAATGTGGGAGGGGGCTTGCCCCCTCCCACCTAAAGCAACCCCCTCCCACCTTAATCACCACCCCACCACCTTAAACACCCCTCCCACCTCAGACCTGCTTCGCCCTGAACCCCGGGTCCACCGGCAAAACCACCTTCCCCCTACGAAACACCAACACATTCCCCACCATCACCAACACCAACCCCGCCAACGCCGGCGCAGTCCACTGATACCCCTCGACAAACGCCGACACATTCAGCGCCACCACCGGAAACAACACCGTGCAATACGCCGCCCGCTCAGGCCCCATCCGCCCCACCAACGTCAGATACGCCGTAAACCCAATCACCGAGCCCGGAATCACCAAATACCCCAACGCCCCGATATACCGCGCACTCCAATCCATCTCGAACGGAATACCGCGCACCACACAATAGGTCGCCAACATCACGGCCCCATACGCCATGCCCCAGGCATTGGTAGTCAACGGCCGCAACCCCGCCTTCTGCTGCAAACTCGAAAGCATATTGCCAGCCGAAAAACACATCGTCCCCAGCAGCGCCAGGCCCAGCCCGAGCAAGGTCTGCGGGCTGGCGGTGTGCCCCGCCAGCTCCGGCCAGAACAACAGGCCCAACCCCAACAAACCAAGCCCGCCGCCCATCAACACATTGCGCGCGACCCGCTGGCCAAAAAACACCCGCGCATTCAGGGCATTCCACAGCGTCGCCGTGGAAAACACCACCGCCACCAGCCCGCTGGGAATCCACTGGCTGGCCGTGAGAAAACACATGAAATTCACGCAAAACAGGCACAAGCCCTGGGCCAGGCAGATCAGATGCCCGCGCCGGTTCATCACCTGCAACTTGCGACTGAGCAGCAACAGCGCAAACAACACCAGCGCCGCCAGGCCGAAGCGATAGACGATCGACACGGGAATCGCCACCACGCCCAGTTGCCACTTGAGGGCGATCCAGGTGGTGCCCCAAATCAGCACGGTGAGTAAATACAGGAAAAGGTTCATAACAGGCTCCGCTGGTTGAGCCACAGTGTCACCTTCAACCCCTGGCCGGCACTTGCAGATTCTTGCGCTTTTGTCGCGCGGCGGGCTCACAGCACCAGCGGCTCGGAGTAGGATGCAAGGCGTCGGAGAGTACACACCATGTCAACGCTGGAATCCCTGCAAGTCTTTCAAGCCCTCAACCGCTCGCCCCATGCTCGCCTCGAAGCCTGCGCCGAGCTCGGTGACGGCTTGTCTGCGGCGCTGTGGAGCAACCACCACGATTCCCAGGATTACCAGGCACCCGGCCATCACACCTTGTCCTGCTACATCGGCGGCGGCACCGGCACTTTTCGGCGCGACCAGCCGGGCACCA
>ERZ1463017.19-NODE-19-length-17226-cov-29.027488_pt1 | contig 17226 bp, 26 predicted proteins | sample MGYA00564478_ERZ1463017 | MGnify/ENA primary metagenome ERZ1463017 (study PRJEB39244, sample SAMEA3635123) | Helicobacter pylori | study: EMG produced TPA metagenomics assembly of PRJEB11511 data set (Assembly of a 5300-year-old Helicobacter pylori... | reverse complement strand
AGAGGCCTTTGAGTCGGCAGGCTATCTGGGGACACAGATCTACGGCATCTCATAGGCCTAGCACTGTGAACACATCTCCGATGCCCTTGTTACGCGCTATTCAAGTGCTTCTACGTGAAGCGCTTTTGGATATTTCCGTCTGGATGAAAACAATGAAAGAGTACCCAATCCCATGTATGCGGCACTCAGCGCAAAAAGGATGCTGCTGCTCTCAGTCGAGCCGAAGACAAAAAAAGATTCGACGGGAGCAAAGACGGCGAGCAGGCCCATCAAGCCGCCGAGCGTGATAGGCACCCAGGTAGAAATGACGCTATTGAAGCGTGTAAGGAGAGTGCGTTTTTGGGGGCGTCTACTGATCTGCCCAAACTCTCTAAGTCCATTAGGTAGGCCGCGTAGCGTCCCCTTGATACTCGGCCGTTTCTCTGCGCTTGTATGAAGGATTTCCACTACTACCCCATCATTTTTATCAAGGTAGTTGAAAGTGAAGATTGCCTCATTTTCAGGGTTAGGAGGCGGGGGGGGAAAAGACGAATTCGTTAACGTCTCTGCTCGCTTTCACAACCTGAATGGACAAAATTCTGCCGCCTTCCCTCACGCAGAAACGGAGCTGGTCCTTCTTTACAATGGAATCACCTAGCAGCGTATTTTCGCCGCAGTTCCATAGAACAATCACAGATCTGGTCAAACGAGGAATCGTGATCCCTGCGTATTGAACGGTAATTCCCTGGGGAAGGGAGTCGGAAGAACTACCAAGTAGATGCTCGCCGAAATAGCTAAAGCCAAGGCGAGTTCGCTGTCTTGTTAACAAATAGGCGACTACAGCGCTGATTACACCCGCCAAGCCAATCAATGAGCCAACCCAGCCAGGTGACAAAAGGCTTAAAGCATTCTCAAACCAGGACATGAACGTATCCCTACAGATCAAATCGGAACAGGCCAGAAGACTGTTGTTACGTGGTTTGTTACGTAAAGCGCAAAAAACAAAGGCCTGCATCGCTGCAAGCCTTTGATTTTAAATGGTGCCGGCACCAGGAGTCGAACCCGGGAACTACTGATTACAAGCCGTTTGCTCTGAGGCTTCACCCCACTTCATCGAGTATCACCTGTTTCTCTTGGTCTACGTTTTACTTGGTCTGTAGCCAATTCGGTGTCTTTCTATGTTTCACCTGTTAGCGTACCTTTGCATGAGAAACGGGGAACGGATGGGGAAAACGGGGAAAGAATGGCTAAGCGTACGCGAATGACCGAGATGGAGGCCTATGCGGTAAAGACTCGTCAGTCGGAGCCGGTCGGCTCTCGCGGAAAGGGGACTTTGCTGCTCGAACGTAAAGCTTCCGGAGCTATTCAGGCCTACTACCGGGAACGCACATCGGACAGCGACAAGCGGCTGCCTCTCGGGACGCTCGCGAAGAAGCCGCGTGTGGGTACAGACGAGCAGAGCTTGGATGGTATCCGTGGTGAGGCTTTGCGAATTTCAGTTGAGGCCGCTGCCGCTGGCAGTATTGCCAAGTACTTGGAGCACATCTCGGTGCAACAAATAGCGGCCGCTGCTAGTCGTGCAGCCACAGCCGCATTGGAAGAAGCGGAACGGCTAGAACGTTTCCGCCTCGACGAAATTGAAGCGGCCCGCGGAAGCTTTCACGATTTGTTCCTGGATTACATTGAGTCGCGCCGCGTGAAGGCGACACCAGGCGTCGTCAAGGAGTTGGAACGGCTGCTCAAGACGAACATGCAAGAGCCCCATCCAGAGGTAATGCGGATGAAGGCCCGAGATATTAGGGCTGACCACATCCTCACCATTCTCAATCCGATCTGGGAGCGCGGCTCCAAAGTGCAGGCGGATCGTATGCGTTCGTTTCTGGTGGCGGCATTCAACCATGGGCTCACGGCTGAGAGTGTGGTCGGTCGCTCCAATGCGAAGACTTATAGCCTTGAGATCAACCCTGCAGCAATGGTGAAGGTCGATAAAGTCTCGGCCCCTGTCGAACGAGCCTTGTCTGATGCAGAGCTGAAGCAATTCTGGGAGACGGTTGAGGATACTGACGGTATCGGTCCGGTTATGGCACTGTTATTCAAGTTCGTCATATCAACGGGCGGCCAGCGGATCAAGAACCTAATCGAAACCACTTGGGCGGACTACGATCTGGACGCGGGTACGGTGCTATTGATTCACCGTAAAGGTAGAGGTGGCCAGACCCTGAGCCGACCGCACCTGGTACCGCTCTCTGATCGAGCCATTGCCATAGTGCGGCAAGTTCGGGAAATCAATGGGGATCATCCATGGCCCTGGACTACACACGGTAAACAACCTTTTGTGATCAGTAGCCCGACCCATGCCGTTGCAGACTGGCTGGATTCCAAGCATGCGCTAATCGCTGGCGGGAAGATCCCGACGTTCTCCCCGAGAGATTTGCGCCGCACCTGTACACAGCTAATGCAGAAACATGGGATTGATGATCGACTGTCGGATCTTCTTCAAGCTCATGGCCAAACAGGTGTCGTTTCTCGACACTACCGAAATAATCCCGAAGCGGCGCTGCCAGAGAAACGTAAAGCTATCGAGCTCTTTGACCGAGCTTTGGCTAAGGCTTTGGGGGAGGTCACTGATACGGGCAACGTGCTTTCCATCTCGCGCCGGAAAAAGAAAAACCCCGATGCAATGTCGTGAATGTCGTGCAGCTGACCCGAATCTGAAAAAGAAAATCCCCGCCCCATGCCCCAATCTTGTCGCACATAGGGCACCACCATCAGTCCGCTGCTGAATCCCCGTAGTACGCGGCCTACAGCACATTTCAGTTCCGCAAACTCTGCTCAAAACACGCTGAAACTGCGAATAAGTGGGAATAACAGCGAATAAGCGGGAATAAACAACGTTTAGTAATACGGTACGTTGTTAGTTTGGTAGTTTGAGCTGGCGAGATATGTCGCGACACGGTTTCTTAATTCACATTTTGTGTCGCGACACTGCGATTACTTAGCGCGGCTGCGATTTCCGCGCCACGTTTTACTTAGCTTGTGTTTCGTGGCGCGCACGACAAAACACTGGGGCAATCATCGTCAAAATATCATCGTCAAATCGATGCATGATCATTGCTTGAACCTACTGAGGCCCTCATAAGCCCCTCTGAAACCCCCGTCCGTAGGGCTCATGAGCAATCCGACGAACGGTCACTACGATGATTTTGGGTGCTCAGGGGGGCTCAAGGGGGCTCAGGGGTAAGCAAGAGACAGTAAGTTTAGCGTTAGAGATGTACGGGGATAGTTATTGCACACAGGTGATTCAAAAAATCTGGTTGATGTTTTTCTAGCGGCAGTTAACATGCGACCACGGCTAGAGCTTTCTAACAACAAATGAAACGCCATAGAACATCAATGGCTGGAGTTAGAATCGCTGACAGTTGGATTATCAGACAAAGAAAAGCCCCGGACGCTACCAACGCCGGGGCCTGTTCGGGAAAGACGCTACCAACGTCCTCTGCATACCAGCTAGGCCAGTACACAACCCCGAGGGGAGAAGCATTTTGACGGGCTTCTAAGTGATTCAGTTAGGCTAAAAGCGCCTAATTGGTTCACGGGCGGACTGTAGTACCTGCGGGAATATTGCGCAACACTGGTGTCCTATACAGGTGCTGTGTTTCCGATGACTTGCCACCTTTCGACCTTTTTTCAGGCGCTGGTGGCCTACAGAGCGCTCCTCTCGGTTTTTCCAGTCTTTGGAGATTCCGTGAATGGCACAAATAGCAACCCGCAGTATCGATGTACCCAATCTGCCCATACCTGGTGCACGCGCTACCGCTGCCCAGCTCTGCGCCAAATACCAAGTCAGCCGCGCTACCTGGTGGCGCTGGTCCAAGACTCCCGGCTTTCCCGCTCCTATTCGCTTCGGTCGTTCCGTCCGCTGGGAGCCCGACTCTGTGGAATCCTTCCTGCTCAGTCAGGAGGCTTAACCCATGATGACCAATCAACTCTGCGCTGACGCGGGGACAGGATCGCTTTGTCTAGAAAAAGCGGCTCTATCCCTTCCTCTACCCTTAAACGCTTTGGTGCTTAATCGTCGTCTAGTTTGCCGCCATCAATTCGTCCATCCCGACGCTGACTCTGATAGTGGGGTGGCCTGACATGGAAAAGATCCTGCATTCCGAGAAGAGTTGCTCGGCGCAAAGCATCAGCGACACCAGTGGTAGCGCCCAGCGCATGCGCCTTTTGGCTTACCTGCATCTGCATGGTTCGATCAACACCTTCCAAGCCATCATGTTTCTAAACATCCTGCGCCCTGGTGCGCGAATATCTGAGCTGCGTGCGCAGGGGCACGGCATCGTTACCCACCTGGGTACGCTGAAGGATGCTCAAGGCCGCGATCACCAGAAGGTTGCGACCTACTACCTGAGTACTGGCCCAGTGCAGAAGGTGGCCTCATGACGACCAAGATCATTGAGCCGATGGGCGAGGGTGATCCGGGAAATCCTCACATTGCCGTGATTGATTGCCAGGGCGAACCTCGCGTGGACAGCCGCTTGCTGGCTGAGCAACTGGGTAACAAACACAAAAACTCGATGGCGCTTATCGAGCGCTACCTGGCGAAATTTGAAGAGTTCGGGGTTGTTCCTTTTCAAACGGAGAAACCCTTGGCCGGAACTGCCGGTGGTAGGCCGGAGCGCTTCGCCCCGCTGAACGAAGATCAAGCGTTCTTCCTGCTGTCGTTGTCCCGCAATACCGACCGAGTTGTGGAGCTGAAAGCGAGCCTGATCATGGCGTTCCGCGAAGCTCGGTATGGACACGCCTGCCAGACGCTGGAGGCCCGCAAGAACGAAGCCAGCAGCAGTGGTCGACGCCTGGCCCACTGGCGTTACGACAAGCCAGGCGTGTACGCGCACGTCGCCCATTTGAGGGAGCAACTGAAGCTACCGCTCGATTCTGAGGACTTCCGCCCATGACAGCTATGCTCATGATCGGCGATGAACGGTCGATAACTTTGGTTGCAAGCAATCGTGCTCGTCGGTATGGTTCGCCCGTCACTGCAAATTCAGTGACCGGGCTTGGTAACCCGATCAGCAAAAGGCGCAACAGCGCCCCCATTACGATTGCAGGCGCTTTTTTTGTGCCCGCAGTTACGTGTTATGGCGGCTGTGCGTGGGAGGCATTCGTGCCTGCCGGGTTCCTTTTGCCCCGGTTTACCAACCTGCGTACAGCTGCCACCCATTCGCTTGGTAACGAACGTGGCAGCTCCTCAGCAGAAGGAGCTACACCGATGAAACACGCCCTCATTCCATCCGCAATTCGCGCATTTGCTCACCGCCGCATGGCCCTGAGCGCCCTCCGCGCAAACTCATCACTTTCCGTTCGTCTAACCCGTTACAACGCCCACATGGCCATCGCTCGTACCCTGGAGTCTGCCGGAGGTGCGCAATGAATACTCCCGCCCGCGCCATCCATGAGATCGCCCACGACGCGCTTGAGGATCTCGAAAGCGCCCAGATAGCCCTGCGCAAGGTTGAGGCCGTTCTCTATGCCGCATTGACAGACAGGGGCACGAGTCAGCACGTCCGCAATCTGGTAGATGTCGCGTGGAACCTAGCCGCTGACGGTGCCAACACCGCCGACTGCAACCGCGAGGCAATCTCCGCCGCTCTGTCCGGGTGCGCTGGCCTGGGCGTCGGGGGTGAGCAATGAGACATCCTCTTGAGATCCAGAAGGCATATTGCGCAGAGCTTCTGCGAGTCATGATGCGCTATTCCTCGGCTGACGACATCGTGGGCATAACTGCCACGCTTGAAGATCGGGTGCGCGATTTGTTGAGGACCAAGTACCGGCCCGGCCTAAATGATGCGAGCTACGATCTTTATCGGCGTTTTAAATTGGATGGGGGCGCCCTATGAGCCGCTCCTACAAAGAAATCGCCGAAACCGCCATTAGTGATCTGTACGAAGCGCAGGAAGCGCTAGGCAACATGCACGCGATCTTCACATTAATGCTCCAGCACTTCCCTGAAGACAGTACCGGCAACGCGTTCGCCCAACTCGGCATTCTCGAGGCGAATGACTGGTCCACGAAAATTTATCAGTGGTGCGAGTGCATGGAAAACGAGATGGATGATGCGAACGCCGAGGCGAAGAAGACAGCACCATTGCCGCACTACCTGCTGGACCAGCGCAGCAACGATGTGGCCGACGCGATTTCTGCCGAGCGCACGCACGCTACCCGGTGGTGGACGCACTTGAACGAGATGCGGCGCCGCAAGGAACTGCCTGACTGGGTTGCGGCGGGCGTCGGCACGCATGATGAACACGATCTGATGCTGGAAAGCCGGAAGGTCGTCAATCAAGCCCTATTCGGATCGGACGACCTGGGCGGCGCTCAGCAATACCGCGAGGTCGCCCTATGAGCCAACACATGCGTTCACATTCGATCCTTTTTATCAGCCCCACATTTTGTCCACCGCCTACTCACGCGAACCGCCGACGCACTGACCTAAGAGGTTAAGCATGAAAATTCAAAACGGCGCATCTGCGTCGACGGGATCGGCTTGCCTGAAAAAAGCCACCGAACTGTTTTACGTCACGCACCCGAAGGTGCCCAAGGCATTGCTGGGACCGTTCTTGACCGAGGCCGACGCCGAGTGCGGGCGCGTTGTTATGCGCAGTGCTGGCGCTCAGGTGACAGCCTGTCTGGTTGACTCAATCGACGACATTACCCGCTGGCACGGTGTGAACAACGGTCAAGTTTGCCGGGCCTTTTCTGGCGCTGATCGCCGGGAGGTCGGCCATGGGTAACGTCACCCCCATCAAGCGCAAGGGCAGCAGCGTGCCGCCCACTACGGGCGCCCACATCGACAGCGCCAGCTATGTGCTGCTGGTGGAAACCCTGGTCGGCTTCCTGGAGCTGCGCATCTCGGAAGGCGATCAAGACCGCCACTGCGATGAGCTGGAGCGCCTGACTCAGAAGCTGGAGAACTTGGCCAAGCGGTTTACCCCGCCGAAGGGGGCCGCATGACAGACGCAACGATCCTATTCCGTGATGCGCTCCAGGCCGTCTATGGCCCTCTCGACTGGCTACCAGAGCCCGACGGTGCAATCCACCGGTTCCGTGTGCCGGAGGATAAGCCCGGCTCGCTCAACGGCTGGTATGTGCTGTACCTGGACGGCATTGCATCCGGGGCGTTCGGCAGTTGGAAAGCCGGTGGCGCCAGCACCTGGTGTAGTCGCGAACCCGTAGACGCTCGCGAAGCCGCTCAAATCCGCGAGCGGGTTGATCTGGCACGGCGCCAGCGCGAAGCCGAGCAGCACCGGCGCCAGCAGCAGGCCGCCGAGAAGGCCAATCACTGGTGGCGCAATGCGCGCCGCGCCTCACCCGACCACCCGTATCTGGTAGCCAAGGCGGTTCGCTCCTACGGCCTGCGCCAGCGTGGCACTGACCTGCTGATCCCGCTGTATCTGGATGGGCGCTTGGTCAACCTGCAACGAATTGCTCCGGACGGCGACAAGCGCTTCCTGTTCGGCGGCCGGATCAAGGGCACCTATTCGCCGCTGGGCATCATCGAGCCAGGTTCTGTGCTTTGCATCTGCGAAGGGTGGGCGACGGCCGCCAGCCTCCACCAGCACGGCGGCTATGTCGTTGCCGCTGCCATGAACGCGGGCAACCTGCTCCCGGCGGCGATGGCCCTTCGCGCTCGCTACCCAGGCCAGCCAATCGTGATCGCCGGCGACGACGACCGGCTCACCGATGGCAACCCGGGACGCGTAGCGGCAAACGCAGCGGCGGCGGCCGTGGGTGGCCAAGTGGCGTTCCCTGAATGGCCAGAAGGCGCTCCCGACGACCTCACCGACTTCAACGACCTCGCAAACTGGAAACTCGCCCATGCCCAAGCCTGACACCAACGTGATCAACCTTCGGCCGGACGCCGCGACCATTGCGCCAGATCGCCCCTGCTGGGCGGTGTATGAGCATTGGGTGATCAATGAGAAGGGCCGCAAGCTGCGCCCCGGAGTCTACTGGCACAGTTTCAAGCGCGCCGCCGCTGATCAGGACGATGCCGAGGGCGATACCGGCGACCGGCCTATCACCGATGAGTGGATCTCCAGCCCCGTCACCGTCGTCGCCCGCACCACCAACAGCGACGATGGCAGCGAGGGCCGGTTGCTGCGCCTGGTCACAGAGGGCGGCATCAAGGAATGGATCATCGCCATGGAAGTGTTCGGCGGCAGCGGCGAGGACGCCCGGCGCGCATTGTTCGGGATGGGCGTCATCATTGCCCTCAAGAAGCGCGGCACGTTCATGGAGTACCTGCTCGACCAGCATCCTGCAGAAGTGTTTGCCACCACCAGCCGGCCTGGCTGGCATGAGTCGGGCGCGTTCGTGCTGCCTGGGCGAACCATCGGCAGCGCCAATGTGCGGTACCAGGCCAGCAATAAGGCTCAGGTACTTTTCAGCCGGCGCGGCGAGCTGGCGCTGTGGCAATCGGAAGTGGCCGCCAAGTGCGCGGGCAACCCGGTGCTGACACTGGCGATCGGCTGCTCACTGGCTGGCCCATTGCTGAGTTTGGTGGGAGTGCTGGGCGGTGGTGTTCACCTGGTGGGCGATAGCTCAAGCGGTAAGTCGCTGGCGCAACTGATCGGATCGTCGGTATGGGGCGACCCGGGCGTGTTCGCCGCCAGTTGGGACATGACCAAAGGCGGCCTGGAGATCGAAGCGTCGAGCCGCAATGACACCATCCTCCCGCTGGATGAGATCAAGCGTGCTGATCCCAAGCGCGTACAGGAAATGGCCTACTCACTCGCCAACGGCCAGGGCAAAGGCACCATGACCCGTGAGCGCGAAGGCCGCGCCAAATTGAGCTGGCGCCTGCTGACACTCTCCAGCGGCGAGCGCTCACTCTCTGAACACGCGGCCATATCCGGCAATGCCGCCCACGCTGGCGCCGAGTTGCGCATGGTCGACGTGAACGCCGGTACCCGCACACACCGGGCCTTCGACGAATTGCACGGGCTTGAGGGCGCGGACTTTCACCGACAGCTCACCGTAGCGGTCGGCGCCCACCACGGCCACCTTGGGCCAGCGTTTGTGGAGCGCCTGGTCGCCGCCGACGATAAGCCCGGGCTGCTCAGTGACTTTGACGGCATCCGCGCCCAGTTCGTCGAGGACAACGCCCAGGCCGGCCGCGTGGCTGACCGGTTCGCCGTGATCGCGCTGGCGGGCGAGATGGCCATCGCCTACGGCCTGTTGCCATGGGAGCCGGGCACCGCCCTCTCCGACTGCCGCTTGCTCTACGGGGAATGGCTCTCCCGTGTCGGCGGGGGCAACGCAGAAGACCGCCAGATCCTAGCCGGCATCATCGATTTTATCGACAAGCACGGCAGCAGCCGATTTTCCGATGTCGACGCAGCGGAGGTGGACGCCAAGGTATTCAACCGCGCCGGGTACTGGGAGCTGGTAGCCGGCAAACGGCTCTATCTGTTCAACAAGTCCGCGCTGATCGAGGCCGCCCATGGGTTCGGCCTCACCCGCGTGGTCAAGGCACTGGAGGTTGGCGGGGCCCTGGCCAAACGCGACACCGACCGCGATAGCCGCAAAACCAAGAAGTACCGCATCCCAGCCGGCGGATCGGCGCGCCTGTACGTGATCGACCCAGAAGCCATGGACAGCGAGGGGGGCGGCGCATGACCACCATATCCACCAAGTATGAATGCCCGAGTTCACAGGAACCTATAAACGTGGGGAACAGGGGGAACGGGGGAACAGCCAGTAAAACCGTGGGCTGTGGCCGTTCCCCCTTATTAAATGTATGGGGAACAGGGGGAACACAAACATGTTTTTGAATATAAGCGTGTCCGCGTTTCCGAGCATATGGTTATCACTGTTCCCCACAAAAAAACGTGGGGAACAGAAACCCCCTCTTAAAGCCCCGGAAACATTGGCTGTTCCCACTGTTCCCCCGTTCCCCCGATTTTTTTCTAGAGACACATATGGGCAATGGAGCAATCAGGCCGAGGTGACGCCATGAGTCTCCTTTCCGGCTTGCTCGATCACATGCCGCCAGCCATTGCCAGTACCGACACGCCAAAAATGGATAGCCGGCCTCGCCCACGCCTGGTGCTGGCCAACCCTGTCGAGCGCACTCCCCGGCTCATCACAAGCCCACACGCAAGCGCCGCCACTGCCACGCCCGAATGGCGGCAAGCCCGTGACCAGTACCTCAACCACATCATGGTTTGTCGGAGCTGCTACGCGCCCACCGGCCGCCATTGCACGGCTGGCGCCCACCTGCGCGCCAGCTACGACAACACACCTATGGAGGCGCACCCATGACGCCCAGCCTTATCACCAGCTTGTGCAACATCGGTATGAAACCCGGCATCAGCGCCGCCACGCAGCTCATCACCACCCGGCGAATCTGTCGCGCCATTGCTGAACAGCTCGACGTTATCCGCAGTGAACGACGAGCCCTACGCCGGCAAGCGGGAAAGCTAAAAGCGTTTCTCCCATTCACCCGGCAGACCATTGCGGAACTGGAGGAGCAGGCCAGCGAACACCAGGAGGCTACCCGCAGCGGAGCGTGGAGCGCACTCGCAGGGTTTGGCCAATCACTAATGTTCGACCGCGAGGGGCTGGCGCAGGCGCTGGGCTTCGACCAGATGTGCGACCTGCTGGGCGTCAACCCAGTACATCGCCATCGGGCCAGCGCAGACGGTGACACCAGCCTTCGCGGAGTGGCCTACCTGTCCCAACTGGAGGACAGCGCCGACCGCAAGAGCGACGAATGGGGCGCCGGTGGCCCGCTGTATCAAGCCTGCCACGCCGCCATGATCCGGTTCATCAGGGAATGCCCAGAAGACCAACTACCCGACCCATTCGCCCCTGGTGCGCCGTTCGGCCCAAAACTCTCGCCTGCCCTAAGCATCGTCGGCAAATGATCATTTTCCGCGCCACGTTTTGCGAATCACAAAAACGTGGCGCGACATTGAGCAGCACCACCGGGCACCAGCCCATGACCAGCGCCAGCGGCGCATAGAGGAAAACATGACAGACCAAGACAACAATACAACGGGCCAAGCGCCCACGCACCGGGAGCGATTCGCCGAGGCGTGCAAGATTACGGACTTTGCCAGTGATCCAAAGATGATTGGCGGGTATGTCGTTTGGGGAGTCAATCACATCGTCAAGGGTGGGCGTGACGGAATCGACGGCCCGTATTACACGGAGCAAGAGGCCGTCATCGCCGCTGACCTTCTGAAAGCCATAAACCCATTCGCCAAGGAATACGCATCTACCCACTGCTCAGCCTGGAACCCTGACCTGCACCGCGAAAAGGCTATCCGTGACGACGCCATGGCCTCCCGAATGCTGCTGGCAATGCAGATCGGAGCAGAAGTACCGACTCGCGTCACCAACAGCAAATAGGAGAAATAGATCATGGCCGCATTAGCAATCGAGTACAGCCCGCGCACCACCATCATCCTTGGCGGTTCACTCGCAAAGAAATACGGACGCAAACACACTTTTCTGCTTTCCGATCACGGAGACGTGCGAGAGGCGGTGAGAGCGATAGATGTGAATCACCAGGGGTTCGCCCAGGATCTAGCCATTGCCAAGACCAAGGGCATTGAGTTCGCAGTATTCCGAAATGGTAAGAACGTTGGCGAGGCCGAGTTAGGTCTGGGCGGCTGTCGCGAGATCAAGATTATCCCGGTGATTTGCGGGAGAAAGCGCGGCGGAGCTCTTCAAACGGTAGTAGGTGTCGTCCTGCTCGCAGTCGGGGCCGTACTGACATACGCGTCTGGCGGTACGGCGACGCCGTTTACGTCAGGGATGATGATGATGGGCGCTTCCCTTGCTTTGGGAGGGGTGATCCAAATGCTCAGCCCCCAAGCCGGCGGCCTCAAGACCAACGCCGCACCAGAGAACACACCCGGGTACGCCTTCGGCAGCGCCAAGAACACCACGGCCAGTGGCAACCCGGTGCCGCTCTGTTACGGCAAACGGCGGGTGGGCGGAGCGATCATCAGTGCTGCCATTTACGCTGAAGACCAGATGTGATCTGTGGTCTGCCAGTGCTACCTTTGCAGTTCATGACAAGGAGTTCTCATGCTTAAGATCACCGCCACAATTGCACTGGCCGCCTTGGTGACAGGCTGCTCTACCTCTCCAGTATCGTTCGACAAGGCCAAACCTGTTCCTGGTAGCAGGGTAATGGCGTATGGGCAAAAGCCCGCAGGTCCCTATGGAACAATCCAGGTTTCACGTGATACCGGTTTTGTAGGCGGTGGCTGCTTTGTAGCCATTCACGTCGACGGTCGACCAGTTGCTCGTATTGATACTGGTGAGGCGGTGAGCCTGTTTCTACCCGCTGGCGACCACTTAGTCGGGTTGGGCGCAGACGAACGCGGTTCGGGGCTATGCAGTTTTTCAGGGTCGCTAAAAGAGCAATCTGCGACATTGAAAGCAGGCCAAGTGAAGCGGTTTCGGATCGGCGGCGACACGAATGTCGGCTTGGATATTCGCCCGAGCTCTATTTAACAAACGACCCAGACAGACGATATGGTCTCACTCAGACCAAATCGTCTGTTTCGCTGGCTGTGTTGTGGTGGCGCTAGTAACCACTCTGGTAACCACCAAAAGTAACCACTTCGCTTGGTGACCGCGCACGGCATCTCAAGCCGAAAAACACAGACGCGCTGATACTCGACCGGTTTATTCCCCAATACCCAAGTGGTATCCGCGCCTTTGCCGAGACCTCACGCGCCCGCAATCCAATCCAAACGAATACGCCGCAAAAAAATATGTAGGCGTATGGTTACTGAAAATAACCGGTATCAGGAAATCCTAGTGAACACCCAATTCGGCGCGCGCCTAAACGAAAAGCGCTAGGAGTGTCTATAAAAGACTTCAGCGCTCTGGGAGGTGTTGAAGCGAATGCTCAGGGGCGCTACGAAAAAGGAGCGCGAATGCCAAAGTCAGATTATCTGATGGCAATACATCGCAACGGCGTAGACATTCTGTACGTGCTAACAGGCGTGCGCCCTGCTGTTACAGCTGGCTCGCTGAGGGCCGCGGAGACATTGCTTATCGAGCGCTACCGTACCTTGGCCGACGAGGATAAGGGGGCGGTCACTCAAATCACGAAGTCTCTTTCGCGCGCCTAAGCCGCCCGCTTTGATATCTCATTGCGACGTATTAGGACACTCAAAAGAAAGAGTAGCGGCCTGGGGCTGGAAAATCCAAAATGACAGCAAGTAAATGCGCTTAGATATCGGAGCCAAAATGAATCTTGTGCAGCGCAATAACGTGAAAGTCTCAGGCCAAGGGCCGGCGACGCTGGTTTTCTCCCACGGTTTTGGCTGCGACCAGAGCATGTGGCGCTACCTTGCCCCTTCCTTTGCAGACCGGTTCAAGGTCGTAATCTACGATTTGGTAGGCGCCGGCGGATCGGACCTCGCCGCCTATGACAAGATCAAATACGAACGGCTAAGCGGATATGCAGTAGATCTTGTCGACATCATCAATCAGTTCGCAGACGGCCCCGTAATCCTTGTGGGTCATTCAGTCAGCGCAATGATTGGAGTGCTCGCAGATAGGCAAGCACCCGGTCGAATTGCCGGCCATGTGATGATCGGCCCCTCCCCGTGCTATATCGACACCGATGACTATGTTGGTGGGTTCAAACTCAAGGACATTCAGTCGCTGCTGGATACTCTGGACAGCAACTATCTTGGTTGGTCGAGCAATATGGCGCCAGCGATCATGGGTGCACCAGGGCAGCCCGCATTGGGCGAAGAGCTAACCAACAGTTTTTGCCGAACCGACCCCGACATAGCAAAGCGGTTTGCCCGGGCTACATTCATGGCCGATAACCGCGCAGATGTGAACGGGCTGCAAACACCGACACTGATATTGCAGTCCACTGACGATTTGATCGCGCCAGTGGCCGTGGGCGAATACTTGCACTCAGTTATCCCCAATAGCGTTCTTTGCTTGGTCGATAATGTAGGCCATTGCCCTCACATGAGCGCACCTGGCGCTTGCTTTGACTCAATGAGTACGTTCCTCCACCAGTGGGAAGGATCGGCTAATGGAGCCTGACTCACTTCTTCCTCCCGACCCTGGAGCCCTGTTCGATGGAGCCCCCTGTGGGCTTGTGGTTACCCTAGCGGACGGCACTATTCAAAAAGCGAATACAACGTTCAGCAGTTTGATTGGTTTTCGCCAAGAGGAACTAGTCGGCAAGCGATTTCAAGAGCTTCTGACAATGGGTGGCCGGATTTTCCATCAGACACATTGGGCTCCTCTCATGCAAATGCAGGGCTCGGTAGCAGAGGTAAAACTTGACCTCGTGCGTAGTGACGACAGCACCATCACGATGTTGCTGAATGGAGTACGCAGAGAGCACAAGACCGGCGTTTTTCATGAACTCGCCTTGTTTGGCACGACTGACCGCGATAAATACGAAAAGGAGTTGTTAAAAGCCAGGAGGCTTGCAGAAGAGTCTTTGGCCAAAAAAATTGAGGCAGAGATGTCCCTGCAAGAGGCGCAGGAAAAGCTCCGTGTTGCCTATGAGGCGGCGCAACGCAGAGCCCTCTTTGCTGAGCAAATGATCGCGATAGTTAGCCACGATCTAAAAAATCCAATGACAGCGATCAAGATGGCGTCTGATTTCCTGAGCCAAGGTGAGCGCTCGCCTAAGGACACCAAAATGATCGGACACATCCGCGGATCTGCAGACCGGGCGCAACGTATGATCTACGACTTGCTGGATTTCGCGCTCGCACGAGTCGGCCGCAGAATGGCCGTCACGCCCAAGCCCGTGGATTTACAGCGAGTCGCGAAACGAAGTATTAAAGAGCTGAGAATTACTTTCCCTTCTGCTTTATTGAGCCTAAACGCTGAAGGTGAAGGCTTGGTGACTTTGGACGCAGACCGCGTTCAGCAGGTAATAGGAAATCTCGTCGCCAACGCAGTGGCTTATGGAGATAGGGATCGCCCAATTACCGTCACATCTCGGATCGACGAATACGGTGCTAGATTGAGTGTCCAAAACTTTGGCAACCCGATTCCATCTTCCACTCTTGCTACACTATTCGAACCTATGACTCGTGGGGTCGGCGGTGATAGTGAAGCACGTAGTGTAGGGCTGGGATTGTTCATCGTGAACGAAATAGTAGCGGCCCATGATGGCTCAGTGTCCGTAGCGTCGACAGAAGAAGCCGGAACAATCTTTACTGTTGAGTTCCCCGCGTTCCTTGACCATCCACCCGTGTAGAACGTCTCGATAGGGTGGTTTATGACTAGCCGCATGCGACCTCATCCCTCAGCACTTATCTTTAAATAGGGCAGCAGCAGCAGCTTTAGGCTCCCGGGATGTTGTTCTACATAGACTTGACAATTGTTAACAGGGTGACGGGTTGGCCAACCTCCCACGGGACTAACTTTTACTAACAGGCGGCGAACGTGGCCACCGACTCCCGGTCGATCTGATGTCAACATCGCGCCAGGCCACGCACTCGATCCGATGTCAGGTTTTGACAGGTTGCCGCGCCGCTCCGATGTCAAGTTTTGACAAGTCGTGTCGGAGGGCCAGCGGCAGGTTCATACCCTGAAAAAAGGTTAAGTTTTGTTAAGTCACTGGCGCTGACCAAACGGCAGAAATCGGCCAGAAGCGTTCAAAAACAATCATCCAACAATGTCATCAGCTTCGGAGTGCTTAGCTGCACTCTAGGGCGTATATGCCATGACCCGCGTTGAAGTCGTAGCGTATTCGTTAAAAAGCGACCGCTTGCGCGGCGGTCGCTGTATGGCGCGTTTTTATTCAATCTGTGTCTAACCTTCTGCTCTTGATCACCCTAGCATTGGCCGCTCCGCCCAGGCGCATACGATGAAAGAGATCCCCGGAAACTTCGATTTTTCAGGCTTGACGGTCCGTCGGCTAGGGCCAGATGACCGTGAGATCATTTGTGTGCACCGTGAAACGATGTTCCTTGAGGCAGGAGGAGCCCCATCTAAGTTGCGGGTGATGACTGAGCACTTCCGGCCCTGGTTGCACCAGCGTCTATTCGATGGCCGCTACTACGGTTTTGCGCTGATGGACACAGGTCAGCCTGTGGCGGCGATAGGTATGATGAATATCGACTGGCCACCTCATCCGTCCCATCCGACCTTAGACCAACGCGGCTATGTGCTAAACGTATTCGTCGAACCCACATACCGGCGCCGGGGCTTGGCTTCAACCCTGATGAAGTTGGCTGAAGCCGAGTTTGCCCAACGCGGAATGAGTTTTGCCGTATTACACGCGACCAAGGCCGGCAAACCGGTATATGAAGGACTGGGCTGGGCGGCTACCTCTGAGATGGCGAAAACCATTTCGTGATTTGACTGCCTATCTCAGGAGCCTGGTTGACGCTTTCAGCCGTTGATGAAAGGCTGCTTCGGGTTGAAACCTGCCAGTATCCACCCAGGTATCCACGTATTGACGCTGATCCAAGATGGATACCCGGGCGGTGACCAGGCACGGTGACCACTATCAGTGACCAATTGGTGCTGGTCACTGCCACAAGACGCCAAAATTGCGAGACAACCCCATGTAAGGCTGGTGCCCAGTTTCGCGCTGGCGCGTGTTGCGCAGTGTTTCGCGCACACTCATCGCGCACCTGGCTTGCGCGAAGCTGTGCCCTGGCAAGATTCACGCACCCTTCACGCAGCATATTCACGCACTGGGCCGCGTGATGCCCTGGCGGCCCGCAGACGCTCAAGCCTCAGCAACGGCCTCTGGACTGCGCAAACTGCGCACAGGAATTACGCAGCTCAGTACGCACGGTTGGTACGCATTTTGGGTGCGCACCGGCAGTAGGTTCGCACTGAGGTTCGCACTTCTGGTTCGCACCCTCTTACGCGAGCCTGGTGCGAACCCAACCAGTGGTTACCACGCTGGTTAACACGGGAAGTTACCAATGAGAGCGGTTGCCATGCGCTGGTTTCCACTGTGGTTTCCAGGGTTTTGCAGTGGTTTTCACTGGAAACCTGACCAGATGCGAAAAAACTCATTAAGGCGCGGCGTTGTAGGCCAAGCGGTCCCCCTTGAGAGCGCCGCTCCTAACCTTTACAGCTTGAAGTTCTTCAGCGATTTCTTTATCACTGCCTCCGCTAAGGATCTGGCTTGATCATCGATCTCCTTGCGAGAGATAGCCTTTCCGCACTTTTCGCATTTAGCTCCGACGAAATCGTCTAGAGAGCGAATAGGTT
>ERZ1463017.17-NODE-17-length-18331-cov-26.431550_pt1 | contig 18331 bp, 18 predicted proteins | sample MGYA00564478_ERZ1463017 | MGnify/ENA primary metagenome ERZ1463017 (study PRJEB39244, sample SAMEA3635123) | Helicobacter pylori | study: EMG produced TPA metagenomics assembly of PRJEB11511 data set (Assembly of a 5300-year-old Helicobacter pylori... | reverse complement strand
CGAACAGGTCGGCGCCAAGGCCGCCCGTAAACTCAAGGCGCGCCGCAGCGCTACACCTGGCGTGTGGTTTGGGCTGGGCATGATGGGGTTGATCGGCTGGTCAGTGGTTGTCCCCACATTACTGGGCGCAGCCCTGGGACTGTGGCTCGACCAGCAGCACCACCCGTCCGGCGGCCGTTCGTGGACCCTGGCGTTGTTGGTGGCGGGGCTGACAATCGGCTGCTTTAACGCGTGGCACTGGGTGGCCAGGGAAGACCAGGCCATGCACGACGAACTCGATGAGAAGGAGCAGGATGATGATTGACTACGGCAACTGGGTACTGGCTGGGGCGGGCGCGCTGTTGGCCGGTGGCGCGCTGGGTGGAATTTTCTTCGGCGGGCTGTGGTGGACCGTGCGCCACGGCGCCTCGTCGCCGACCCCGGCACGCTGGTTCCTTGGCAGCCTCATCCTGCGAACCGCCGTCGTATTGCTTGGCTTCTATGTCGTCGGTGCCGCCCAACCTGTGCGCCTCGGGCTGTGCATGCTGGGTTTCCTGGTGGCGCGTGCTGTCGTCATGCGCGTCACACAATCGACCGCAATCACCAAGGCAGCGCATTCGCCGGGAGCACCGCCATGCGCCTGACGCCTGATGCGTGGATCTTTTGGCAGGATGGCTTCTTGAAGCTCAATGCCACAATTGTATTCACGTGGGCACTGATGGCAGTGCTGGTGTTGGGTGCAGCGCTGATCACACGCCGCCTAGCCACAGGCCACGAGCGTTCGCGCTGGCAAAACCTGCTGGAGATCGTGGTGACGGCAATTGTCGGCCAGATCAAGGATGTCGGCCTGAAGCATCCGCGCCGTTACCTGGGCTTTCTCGGCACGTTGTTCCTGTTTGTCGCGGCTTCGGCGCTGGGCACCGTGGTCCCTGGCTTTGAACCGCCCACCGCTTCGCTGTCGACCACCGTTGCATTGGCTTTGTGCGTGTTGGTGGCGGTGCCGATGTTTGGTATCTACAGCCAGGGACTTGGGGCTTACATGAAGTCGTACATGCAGCCGACGCCGATCATGCTGCCTTTCAACCTCATCAGTGAAGCCTCGCGCACGTTGGCCCTGGCGGTACGCCTGTTCGGTAACATGATGAGCGGCGCCATGATCATCGCCATCCTGTTATCGATCACGCCGTTTGTTTTCCCCATTGTGATGACAGTGCTGGGCTTACTCACCGGCATGGTGCAGGCCTACATCTTTACCATTCTGGCGGCGGTGTACATCGCTGCGGCCACCCGTAGCAGCACAGCGTCCACGAAGCCTGCACCGGCAGCGGGGTCCTGAGCCACTGCGACACCTCCTTCAACTCACATAAAGGCCCCTTATGGACTCTCTCACCTGGATCGCCATTGCTTCGATTGTCATGGCCGGCTTGACCACCGGCTTCGGTACCATGGGCCCGGCATTGGCCGAGGGCAAGGCGGTGTCCGTGGCGCTCACGTCACTGGCTCAACAGCCCGATGCGTCAGCGACCATCACGCGCACCTTGTTCGTCGGCCTGGCGATGATCGAGTCAACCGCCATTTACTGCTTTGTCGTGTCGATGATCCTGATCTTCGCCAACCCATTCTGGAATACCGCTATCGCGTCGGTTGCCCAGGCGGCAGGTAAATAGACCGTGCTCATCGACTGGTTCACCGTCGCCGCCCAAGTGCTGAATTTCCTCATCCTGGTGTGGTTGATGAAGCGTTTTCTGTACCAGCCGGTGCTGAACGCCATCGCTGCGCGAGAAGCGAAGATTGCTGCCGAGCTCAAAGACGCTGCCGACACCAAGGCCAAAGCCCACCAGCAGCAAGACGAGTTCGAGAAAAAGAACCAGTCTTTTGACGAACAACGGGCGGCCCTATTGAGTAAGGCCGTCGCGCAAGCAAACGATGAACGTGTGCGCCTGTTGGCCGAGGCGCGCAGTGCCGCAGACGCTGCACGTGAGATGAGCGCAAAAGCACTGTTGGCACACACGCAGGATCTGCACGCCAATTTAGTCCGCCAGACGCAACGACAGGTTTACGACATCTCACGCCGGGTGCTCGGCGACTTGGCGTCGGCCAGCCTGGAGCAGCGCGCTTGTGAGGTCTTCCTCCAGCGCCTGCATACGTTTGACGGACCTGCGCGAGACGAATTGGCTGCCGCCTTGAAGGCCACGTCCAACGACGAGCCAGCACGACTGCGCAGCGCATTCGACTTGCCGGCCGCGCAGCAGAGCTTGATCCAGTCGGCATTGGATGAGTGGGCCGGGCAGGCCATTGTGCTCAAGTTCGAGACCGCGCCTGAACTGGTCAGTGGTATTGAAATCAACGTGCAAGGGCTGACGCTGGCGTGGAGCATTGCTGACTACCTTCAAGCGCTGTCGTCAGATGTGCCAGAGCAACAATCCTCAACGGGGCGCACATGCCAATGATCGCGCCTGTCGACGCTACGCGGCAACACGCCGAGGAAGAGGCGTTCAGCCTTATCAGCCAACGACTCCGGGACTTCAAGCCGCATCTGACCCTGCATGAAGTGGGCACAGTGGTCAGCGTCTCCACCGGCATTGCCCGTGTCCAAGGGTTGCCGCACTTGGGGTTCGAGGAGCTGCTGACATTTCCCGGCGGTTTGTCGGGCATCGCGTTCAATCTGGACGAGGAGGGCGTCGATGTGGTGCTGCTGGGCGATTCGGCTCACCTGCGCGCCGGTCAGAAAGTCCGACGTACCGGGCGAGTGATGGACGTCGCAGTGGGCGATGCGTTGCTGGGGCGGGTGATCGATCCACTCGGCCGCGCCCTGGATGGTGGGGCGCAGCCTGCGACCCGATCGCGCCTACCCATCGAACGGCCGGCGGCGCCGATCATGGACCGTGCGCCCGTGACCGAGCCGCTGCAAAGCGGCCTGAAAGTCATCGATGCGCTAATCCCCATCGGCCGAGGCCAGCGCGAACTGATCCTGGGCGACCGCCAGACCGGCAAGACGGCGATCGCCATCGATACCATTTTTAATCAGCGCGACAAGAACGTGTTGTGTGTGTATTGCGCCATTGGCCAGCGAGCGTCGGCCGTGGCCAAGGCGGTGGCCAACCTGCGAGAGAGAGGGGCGTTGGCCTACACCGTCGTGGTGGTCGCCGAAGGCAACGAAGCGCCGGGACTGTCCTATATCGCGCCCTACGCCGCCACCAGCATCGCCGAGCATTTTATGGAGGCCGGCCGCGACGTGCTGATTGTCTACGACGACCTGACTCACCACGCGCGCGCCTACCGCGAGCTGTCGCTGTTGCTGCGTCGGCCACCGGGGCGCGAGGCCTTTCCGGGCGATATTTTCTACATCCATTCGCGCATGCTGGAGCGCGCGACCCATCTGAACCAGGAACGCGGCGGCGGTTCGATGACAGCACTGCCCATCATTGAAACCGAAGCCCAGAACATATCGGCCTACATCCCGACCAATCTGATCTCGATTACCGATGGGCAGATCGTGCTGTCGCCGTCATTGTTTGAACTCGGCGTGCTGCCGGCCATTGATGTCGGCCAGTCAGTTTCGCGTGTCGGCGGCAAGGCTCAACGCCCGGCTTATCGCGCCGTGGCGGGCGCCCTCAAGCTGGCCTATGCGCAATTTGAGGAGCTGGAGACCTTTGCGCGCTTCGGTGCAAGGCTGGACGAGGACACGCGCCAATCCATCGTTCACGGCCAGCGCATCCGCGCCTGCCTGGGCCAGTCGGAGCTTTCACCGGTGACGGTGCCTGCTCAAATCGCGATTTTGCTGGCCTTGAATGCGGCACTCTTCGACCCGGTGCCGCTTGAGCGCATGACGGCTGCGCAGCAGGCTGTGGAGGCGGCCGCCGATGGCCTCCCGGCTGTTCTGGGCAAGCGCCTGGCCGATGCCGAGGCGCTCACCGACGCTGATCGCGAGCAGGTCACCGAAGCGGCGCGCCAGGCACTTGCGGCGTTTGTGCCTGCGCCCAAGGAGGTTTGATGGCTGCCACCATCACGGCATTGCGCCGCCAAATCAGCAGCGCCTCTGACCTCAAGTCCGTTGTCCGGGTCATGAAAGCCTCCGCCGCATCGGCCATCGGGCAGTACGAGCGATCAGTGGCGGCACTCGCCGACTACGCGCGCACCGTCGAACTGGGGTTGGGCGTTTGTCTGCGTGCGGTCGATCCCGCAACGATACACGCCCGGGCACCCCATGCACGGGATGAGGGTCACACTGTGCATGCGGTGGTATTCGGCTCCGATCAGGGACTGGTCGGGCGGTTCAACGACGAGGTGGTCGACTACGCAATCGCCCAGTTCGCGTCCTTGCCGGTGAAGGTTTGGGCGGTTGGTGAACGTGTGCATGAACGACTGCTCGATGCCGGTAGAGCGCCCGAAGGCGTGTTTGCCGTGCCTGGGTCGGTGGAGCAAATCACGCAACTGGTGGGGCAGGTCCTGCAAACAGTCCCGATGGCGGACAGCGAGGGCGCGGGAGAACCACAACGTGCCACGCTGATGCTTTTCTATAACCGGCCCAGCGGTAACGGCTATAGCCCGGTGAGCCAGCGACTGCTGCCCCTGGATGAGCAATGGCAACAGGCACTCGCTTTGCAACCCTGGCCCACGCCTCAATTGCCCGAAGTCCTGAGCGCGAACACACAGACGCTGCGTGCGTTCATCCGTGAGCACCTGTTCGTCTCGCTGTTTCGCGCCAGTGCCGAGTCGTTGGCCAGTGAAAACGCCAGCCGTCTTGCCGCGATGCAGCGCGCAGACCGCAACATCGGCGAACTGTTGCAAGACCTTGACGCCACCTATCACCGTTTGCGCCAAGCCGGTATCGACGAGGAACTCTTTGACGTGATTTCAGGTTTTGACGCCCTGTCGCCGAACGCCGATGCCGGCTCCCAGGGTTGAACCGACGGGGCGTGCTGTCGCATTGCGTCTCCCGCCTTGCCTTTGCCGCTAATCAGCCGTTGCTGTGCGGTATCGACAAGTGCCCGCGTGCCTGTACACGCGCCCCAAGTGTTATTCGATGATTTCATTGAGCGTGCAGTAATCCGTCCATTCCATCTCAACCATTTCTGACACTTCTCGATGGAACGCCAGGGTCATGCTTTTCAGCTCTTCGGGAGACTCCGAGATCATGGTCAGCGTCAGCTCCCATACCGCTATCCCAAGTCGTGCTGCCTCTTGCTCAAAGGCCGATTCGATACACACTTTCTTTTCAGCCTGACTCAGTCCCTGTACCGCTTCATTGAGGGAAGAGTCGCCTTTGAAGAATTTTGATAGCGCGAGTTCTTTGCGTAGCTCATCTGAGTTCATCAACGTCTCCGCGACTGCGATAGGGGCCGGCTTTTGCCGTGTAATCAGCGGGTATTGAAGCGACTCATGCGATCTCGGTCTCATCGAACCAGCTACGGATCGTCCGGGTGAAAAACAGATGCACGGTATCCCACCAACGTGTCCACCAATAGCCTTGCTCTGCGTCCACAAGGACGACCAATGGCCGCTCCCCCAGTTTATGTTCGGCGTCGAACAGATCTAGCCTTCCGATGACTGTGCCTGCAGTGATAGGGGCTTCGATCGGACCGTCAAACGCCAAGCGCATCTCGATTTTTCGACTTGCGTTTTTAGGCAGCGTGAGAGTCATGTCGTCGAGCAACCCCACGCTGATGGACGGTTGTTTACCCTTCCAGAGCGCAGCCTGTGCGAGTACTTCGCCGCCTTTCTTATAGGTTTGGGTGTCGTAGAAGCGAAAACCGTACCCCATCAGCTTTTCTGTTTCTTCCGCACGTTTACGGGTGCTACTGGCGCCCAGTACTGCACTGATCAAGCGTTGCCCATCCCGCTGTGCGGAGGCCACCAAGCAATACCCCGCCGCCTCTGTATGACCGGTCTTCAAACCGTCGTAGATGGAATTGCGCCACAACAGTGCGTTGCGGTTGGATTGCTGAATGCCGTTCCAGGTGAAGGTTTTCTTGGCGTAGAGAGGGTAGTAGGTGGTCCCTTCATTGATGACTTTCAGAGCTAAGGTCGCCATGTCTCGCGCGGAGGAGTAATGCTCCGGGTCCGGTAGACCGGTGGAGTTCATAAAGTGCGTGTTGATCAATCCCAGCGTTGAAGCGGTCGAGTTCATCATCCCGACAAACCCGCCTTCACTTCCCGCGATATGTTCGGCCAACGCCACGCTGGCGTCGTTGCCTGAATCGATGATCACGCCGCTCAGCAAGTCGTGAACCGAAGCAGAACTGCCAGGTTCGAGGAACATGCGTGAGCCACCAGTGCGCCAGGCGTTTTCGCTCACGACGACTTGGTCATCGGCGCTTATCCGCCCCGACTTGAGCTCACGTGTAGTGACGTAAGCCGTCATTAATTTGGTGAGGCTGGCCGGGGGGAGGCGTGCATCACTGTTGTGGCTGGTAATTACGCTGTCCGTTGCCGCGTCGATCAGTATCCAGGCTTCGGCACCCAGCTTCGGTGCAGCGGGGATCATTGCCCCCAGGGTTGCATTGGCAGCCAGCGCGTCGTTTGCCCAAAGAAGCGGTGGCGTTACACAAAGCACGGTCAACACACGCAGGAACAGCAGATATCTCACAAGCAAAAGGCCTTGGGTCAGCAATAAGTGCTGCCAAATTAGGCCTCGCAGGCGGGGCGCTCAAATTAACCAGTGTTAAGTTAAATTTAATGTTCAGGTACAGATCAATCGGTGGCTTGACCGATGAACAGCGGGCAATGAATCAATACGCATGTTCCCCTGTCCAGGGCGGCAGGGCGGATATCCAGTGTGTACCCGTGCAATTTGACGATGGCGGCGACTAACGATAAGCCTAAGCCGTGGCCAGGGTTTATCTGGCTTCCCTCACCGCGATAGAGCCTGCGAATGACATGTGTACGATCCGCTTCAGGGATGCCGGCACCATCGTCGACGACTTCAATCATGACCGATGAATCCTTGACGCTCCCGCGCAATTCGATATGGCCGCCCTCAGGGGTAAATTTAAGGGCGTTATCGAGCAGGTTGACCAGCGCTTCGAACAGCAACGAAGAGTCGCCGTACACCCTGGGACAATCGCTGGGAATGGCCAACGAAAGCGTTTGGGAGCGGTCCAGCGCCATCGGCTCATAAAATTCATGCGCCTGTTTCAACAGCGCCATGATCGGAAAGGGCGCAAATGCAGAACGACGACGAATATCCTCAAGCTCGGCAACCCGCAGCAGCCCTTGAAAACGCACCATGATCGACTCGCTCTCCTCAAACGCCTGGTTCAAGGCCTGCTCATGTTCACGCGCCAGCGGCAATTGCTGCAACTGATAGAGCCTTGCGCGCAAGCGTGTCAACGGCGTGCGCAAGTCATGGGCAATACCGTCGCAGACGCTTTTGACTTCATACATCAGTTGCTCAATATGATCGAGCATCGTATTGACGGCGCTGGCCAGCATATCCAGTTCATCGCGGCGTGCGGACAACGGCAAACGTTCAGACAGGTTGCCCGAGACAATACTTTCGGTACACAGCTGCAGGCGTTTGACACGCCGCAATGGCCGCCGCCGTAATAAACGCCAGCCAATCAATCCGGGGATAAGGGTTAATGACAACCCCCACATCAGTGCCTGCTCGATAATGCCACCCACGGCGGATATTGACCCTCCGTCACGGGCCAGAATGAGGATATGCCCGTCGGGGCGTCGTGCCATCAGGGCATAGCTGCTTCTGGTTTCGGTGCTGGGTAACGCAATGCTCAGGCCGCGCTCAAGGTAATGGACTTGGCCATCGTCGGGCAGGTTGGAGCGTAGTTTCAGCAGGTCGCCGGCGACGTGTTTGCCATCGGGTGCAAACAAGCCGTAGGCGTCGATCCCTGGCGTTGAAAAAGCCTCACTGGCAGCCAGCTCTGCGAGCAATTGGGTGTCGTCGATCTGTTGATAATAGTGGGCGCGTTGCAACAACGTCCGTTCAGCGACCGTTCCGAGATAGTGGGAAATTTCCCAGTACAGCACACCCGTAAAAAGTGCGCCCCAGGCCACGAAAAACACTGCGTAAAACCCGATCAGCCGACTTCCGGACGAGCGCCAATCCTCATTTTTGGGTAACGAGGACATAGCCGGCACCGCGTATTGTATGGATGACAGGCGAGTTTTCGTCGCTTTCCAGCTTTTTGCGCAGTCGACCGATGTGCACATCAATGATGTTTGTTCCAGGGTCGAAGTGGTATCCCCAGACGCCTTCAAACAGCATGGTGCGCGTGACCAACTGGCCGGCACTGCGCATCAGGTAATTGAGCAGCTTGAACTCGGTGGGCAGCAGTTGGATGTCTTCGTCATTTCGAGTCAGTTTGTGCTCTACCAGGTCCAGGCGCAGGTTTCCGCAACTGAGGTGGGGGTTGCTGGGGTCTGCGGCAGTGCGTCGAAGCAATGCATCCAGGCGTGCGACCATCTCGACCGCGGAAAACGGCTTGGTCAGGTAATCGTCGCCGCCCGCACGGAGCCCCAGGACGCGCTCATCCACATCGGACAGTGCGCTGATCATCAAGACCGGTGTTTGAATCCCAAGGCTGCGCAAGGTGCTGACAATTGTCAGCCCGTCAAAGTCAGGCAGCATGCGATCCAGGGTAATGGCGTCGTAGCCGCCTGCAATCGCCAAGGCCAGTCCGTCGCGGCCGGTAGCAGCCCACTTTGAGCTGAAGCCGTGGCGTTGGAGCTCAGCGACGATGATTTCAGCAGTCACCTGATCGTCCTCTATGACCAACGCACTACTCATGATGTCCTCCATTTGAACGTGTTTTCAGCGCTCCCGACTCAATGCCGACACCCAATGCAAGCGAACCCTATTGATCTAAGGCGCGCCCGAATACTAACTATTTCTTAACCCACCTTAACCTTCCCATCTCGCCAGCATGGATATATTCGCTATAACAGCCTAACGCGCTGACTTAGATGAGGGGGAAATAGTGACGACTTATCTGGCTTTCTTCTTGCTGACTTTTGCCTTGGTGTGCGCCCACACGAGCTGGATGACCCGAAAGAGAAAGCGCAGTGATGGCGCCTAGGCATTCGGGCTTGCCGGTTGCGTGCGTCGTCGCACGCTGCGTGGCCGGGCGAAGAAGGGGGCCGGCTGATCGTGTTAATCCGACCATCAGCCGGCCTTGCACGTCCATATTTGAATAAAACGCTGGCGAGCGGTTGGCGCGCCAATCCAGGGATTCAGGGCGTGACACTGGCCATCAACCCACAGCGGGTAATCGCCAGCCTCCGGTGTGCGCCCCAGGCGCAAGGGTTGCAGCGGCGGCCAGCATGGCGAAGCGGTTCTTTACGCGCATGGGAATCTCTGCGTCTTGTTTGTTTTTATTCAGGGCGACTCCACAGTAGTTGATTGATCAGCACAGTCGCGAGCGGACAGTCCTACCCTGCATCAGATTGCCGGGGTAACTGCACGTGGAGTGGGTAGCAGGGGGAGATGATGGCTATAATCCTTTAGCCGCTGCTGGCTGGACCTGACCGTTTAACCCGGTAGTCTTGTTTTCTGGGTTTTATTTAACCTCTACAACGGGAATCCGCTCGGGTGATCAAGCCGATATTACTCATACGTCGTCGCTTTGCCTCGATCCGATGGCGTACTCGTGTGACGCTCTGGGCTGCTGCTACCCTCGCCGGGTTACTGGTTGTGCTGTTCGCCCGGCTGGCCGACCTGGCGCTGATGCAGTTCGTTCAACAAACCGCCGGCCGGCCTTGGCTGCCGTTTATCTACACGCCTTTGATCGGCATGTTTGTCGTATGGATGACCACCCGCTTTTTTGTCGGGGCACAAGGCAGCGGTATTCCTCAGGTCATTGCGGCTACACGGTTGGCCCATCAAGGTAAACCCGTGGATAAGTTGGTGTCCTTGCGCCTTGCTGTTGCCAAGATAGGGCTAGGTACTCTGGCGTTGACCGGTGGTTTTTCAGCCGGGCGTGAAGGCCCGTCAGTTCAAGTCGCCGCCTCGATCATGCATTTCTTTCACCGTTATCTGCCTAACGCTCGAATCATCCGCCCCGAAGACCTCATTCTGGCCGGTGGTGCAGCGGGTATTGCCGCCGCGTTCAACACGCCTTTGGCCGGTGTGGCCTTTGCGGTGGAGGAGTTGGGGCGCAAGTTGGAAACCCGTACCAGCGGGGTATTGCTCAGTACGATCATCTTGTCGGGGATGGTCGCGATTGCTTTGCAGGGCAACTACAACTATTTCGGGCATTTCGACGTGCAAGAGGTCAATCTCGATATCGTTATCCCGGTACTGGCGATTGGTATTGGCTGCGGCCTTATGGGAGGGTTGTTCAGTCGGATGCTCCTGTGGCCGCAGAGGTATCGCCGATTTTTCGTATGGGAATGGCGTCGCATGCACCCTGTCTGGTTCGCAGGTGGTTGCGGGATGATCGTGGCTATTCTCGGTTGGCTCAGTGGCGGGATGTCCTTTGGCAGCGGTTATGGGATCACATCCCAGATCATCGTGTCTGATATCGGTCTGCCCTGGCACGCGCCGATCACGCGTTTTCTCGCGACCGTAGTGACTTATTTTTCCGGTATCCCGGGCGGTATTTTTGCCCCGTCTCTGGCGGTAGGGGCTGCGGTAGGCGCCAACGTCGCTGAGTTCTTCGCTCTGGCGGCACAGCCCATCATTGCCTTATGCATGGTTGGCTTTCTGGCGGCTGTCACGCAATCGCCGATCACGTCCGCGATCATCGTGATGGAGATGATCGACAGCCATGGCATGGTGATCAGTCTGATGGCTGTTGCGCTGATTGCCAAAGCAGTCAGTGCCAGGATGGGGCCTGAGCTCTATCAACAGTTGGCGCGTGGCTTTCTGCAGTCGGAGGGCAATGACGCCGCCACGCAAAAAGCCAAACCATAGGCTGGGTCAGCGCAACTGCGCTGCGCCCTGGGTGAATGCCGCACTTGCTGGCCTCGCAAACATTACGGTAAGCCGTTACGCAGTAGTTGGTGCAGCGCATTGCGCTTGATCCTCGTCCCGGGATGTGATGTGGTGGCTAACACTGTAAAGACGATTACCCTTCGCCAACTATGGCGTTTGCAACGTATATTTTTTCCAGCATTTCGAGGTTTCATGCAAATCGAGTTACAGGAGATTAGCGACCACCTCTATCGTTTCGCCCCATTTGATACGCTGCCAAAGGAGTCGGTAGACGCCATCGCTCGGCGGGTAGAAGTAAGTTATTTCAAGGCCGGCAGTGACATCCTTGAAGCGGGTGCGATTATTCAGGACTTGCACTATGTGCGCAGTGGTGCCGTGGAGATCTACCGGCGTAATGGCGAACTCTACAACCGACTTGTCGAAGGCGACATATTCGGGCAAGCAGGTCTGTTGCGCAGTAACAAGGTGCGTTTTCCTGCCAGAGCATTGGAAGATAGCCTGATCTATTACATACCCGCCGACGTCTTCGCTGATCTGTGCGCGCAACATGATGCTTTCGCCGACTTTGTTGAAGCCGAGGGGCACTCCAGGCTCAAGACGGCCGTTGAGGCGCAGGGCCGTGCGAGTGAACTTATTCAGCTCAAATGCCGTGCCCTTATCTCACGCCCCTTGGTGTGGATCGCGTCGGATGCCTCTGTTGGCGACGCGGCAAAAATCATGACAGAGCAAAGCGTTTCTTGCGTGTTGGTAATGTCGCCTACGGGCTTGCAGCCGGCTGAAATCCAAGGGATCGTGACTGATCGCGACCTGCGCACGCGCGTTGTTGCTGCTGGCCGAAACGCTGATGAAACGAGCGCCAGCGACATCATGACTGCCGACCCGGTTGCGATCGGCGCCGATGACTCAGTGTTTGAAGCCATGCTGATGATGTTGCGCCGCAATATTCACCATTTGCCAGTCGTCCACCATGGCCATCCGATCGGTCTGATCAACCTGTCGGATATCATTCGCTACGAGTCGCACAGCAGTTTGTACCTGGTAAACAGAATCTCTAATCAGACCTCCGTCGAAGGCCTGAAATCGCTTTTGCGCGACCTGCGTGGAACCTACATCCGCATGGTGCGTGATGGCGCCACTGCACACATGATCGGCAGCGCAATTTCCGGCATTGGCCGGGCCTTTACCCAGCGTTTGCTGGAACTGGCAGAGAAGAAACTGGGGCCGCCTCCGGTGCCTTACTGCTTTATGGTGCTCGGTTCCATGGCGCGCGATGAGCAGTTGTTGGTGACTGACCAGGACAACGCATTGGTGCTTGACGACAGCTTCGATCCGATCCAGCACGATGCTTACTTTCGGGCCTTGGCAACGTTTGTGAGTGATGGCCTGGCCGCGTGCGGTTACAGCTACTGTAAGGGCGGGATAATGGCGACCAACGATCAGTGGCGTCAGCCCTTGAATGTGTGGCGACGTTATTTCGATCAGTGGATCGAGAAACCTAACCCGACGACGTTGCTCAATAGCTGTATTTTTTTCGACCTTGACGGTGTTTTTGGCCAGCTTGAGTTGGTACAAGAGCTAAAAATTCTGTGTGCTCGCAAATCCAGCGCACACCCTGTTTTTCTGAGTGCCATGGCTCGAATTGCGCTTGACCGGACGCCGCCATTGGGGTTTTTCCGTACTTTTGTCGTCGAGACAGACGGGCAGCACAAAAGGATCATTAATCTCAAGGGGCGGGGCACCGCTCCGCTGACTGACCTTATCCGCATCCATGCGCTTGCGTGCGGCAGTACCGCGCAGAATTCGTTTGATCGCATGGATGCGATAGCGAGCAGCAACGTCATCCCGCCTGAAGGATTAAAGCAACTTCGATATGCACTGGAGTTTCTGTCGATGGTGCGAATCCGACATCAGGCAGACGCGTTGGAGCAGGGGGCTGCGCTCAATAACTACGTCGAGCCCGAGCGTTTTTCCAACAGTGAGCGGCGTAATCTAAAAGAGGCGTTTCAGGTCTTGAGTAATGGCCAGAATTTCTTGCGATTCCGCTATCCTCCAAAAGGTCGCCTCGCGTCATGAAGCACATGAATGCGCAGCCCAATCGTAAAATGCTGGACTGGTCTTCCAGGTTTGAGACATTGGCGCAAAACGCCGTTAACAGCCGCTTGCGACAGTTCTATCAAGCCGGTGCAGTCTCAGCCCAGGCCTCCATTGAGAGCGTGCAACTGCTCGCAATGGATGTGGAAACCACCGGTCTTGATGCACACGCGCACAGCATTGTGAGCATCGGCGTGATGCCGTTCACACTACAGCGCATTTATTGCGGGAACTCACTTTACTGGGTGATAAACCCATCTTCCGAACTGAATGAAAAGTCAGTGACTTTTCATCACATAACCCATACCGAGATTCTCGATGCTCCCACCTTTGCACAGGTGCTAGATCCGTTGCTGACGGCTATGACCGGCAAGGTGATGGTCGTCCATTATCGCAATATCGAGCGCGCCTTCTTGGATCAGGCAGTCCGTAGATATTTAGGGGAGGGGCTGGACTTTCCAGTCATCGATACGATGCAGTTAGAGGCTCGACTGCATCGGCAAAAACTCGGTTGGTTTGCCCGACTCATGGGGCGCTCACAGCAATCCATACGATTGGCAGATAGTCGCAAGCGGCTTGGCCTTCCGGCGTACCATGCCCACCACGCTTTAACCGATGCCCTTGCGACAGCAGAATTGTTGCAGGCGCAGATCGCGACTCACTATTCAACGTCCACCCCGGTTGGCGAGTTGTGGAATTGACTCAGTTGCTCAACTGCTGGCGTTAACGCGCGAGGCTAACGCCATTTGATAGTAACCGCTCCTTGAACCCTGCATTCAAAGCGCTTGGTTGATCCCGCGCTACCTCGCCTGACCTGGTGCGATCCAAATCCAAATCCAAGTGACGCCGCCAAGCGCACTGGGCAATGATGTCGATCAGGCAAGGCACGAGCCTCTAGACCGGGTGTTTGGAATCATTCAAAAGCCTATCCTTGCCGGGATCGGAGGCAATGTAGACCGTGCGTGACGGATAGGCAAAGTTGACGCCCAGTTCCTCGAACGCGTCGATTATTCCAAGATTGATGTCTTGCTGGACATCCATATAAACGTTGTAACTAGGGTCGAGCACGATGTAAACGGTCTCGAACTCTAACGCACTATTGCCGAAGTTTCGAAAGTGACAGCGATCGAATCGTGCTCTTTCTTGCTTGCGGATAATCTGTTCTATGCGTTGCGGCACGTCTCTAACTTGTTGCGGAGAGCAGTGGTAGGTCAACGCAATTTCGAACACGACTCGGCGTTCTTGAAGCCTTTTATAGTTTTGTATGGTACTTCCGATCATTGCGGCGTTCGCCATGACGATCTGTTCGCCCCCCAAGCGACGTATCGTGGCTGATATGGGCATTGGGTAGTACAGATACTGTCCGACGTTTTCTCCGAAAAAAGCCAATCGCCGCCCTGGCCAAGATAAAGCTGATCATTGCCAGTGAGGTAGCGACAATCCAGTTAGCTAACGCTATTCCCAGAAAGTTGTGGATGACGAAGAAACTATTGATTTGTTGGAACATATTGCCCTCGGTTTTAGCTTCAAGGTGCAAACGTATTGACGTGTTACACCTTGAAACTTGAAGCGAAAGTTACGTATGTCTTAGCTCAGGTTCACTAACGAGGCTCAGTCATCAATCCTTTCACGAGAGAGATACATCCCAACATCAGAACGATTGCGAAGGGCAAACCTGTGGAAACTGCCATCGCCTGCAGTGCTACCAGACCACCCCCCAATAGAAGGGCAATCGCAATCACGCCCTCGATGACCGCCCAGAACACACGTTGAGGCACCGGCGCATCAACCTTACCCCCGGCGGTGATCGTATCGATCACCAACGAACCGGAGTCCGAAGAGGTAATAAAAAACACGATGACCAGAATGATGCCCAGGAATGAACTGATCTCCTTAAGCGGCAGTTCTCCCAGCATGGCGAACAGTTTCAGTTCCAGCACAGCGTCCTTGACGCCCATCACGCCCTGTACCGTCGCTTGGTCAATGGCCGTTCCGCCGAACGTGGTCATCCACAGCACAGAAACCACTGAAGGAACGAGCAGGACAGAGATCAGAAACTCTCTGACCGTTCGACCACGACTGACGCGCGCGATAAACATGCCTACAAACGGCGACCAACTGATCCACCAAGCCCAATAGAAGGCCGTCCAGCCTTGGGTGAATTGAGTGTCAGTGCGTCCGAATGGGTTCGAAAGTGCCGGCAGGTATTCAACATACGTCACCAGGTTTTTGAAGAAACCCGTGAAGATGGCCAACGTCGGTCCCACTACGATGATAAACACCAGCAAGAGTAATGCGAGTCCCATATTGATCTGGGAAAGCATCTTGACACCCTTGTCCAAGCCGGCAAGGACTGACCAAAGAGCGATCAAGGTGATACCAACGATCAGCACGACCTTGCTGAGATTCGTCGATCGGATTCCGAAAAGGTATTCAATCCCTGCGGCAGCTTGTTCTGCACCAATGCCCAGCGAAGTCGCCAACCCGAATAGCGTGGCGAATACCGCCAGGATATCGATGATATGCCCTGGCCATCCCCAAACACGCTCGCCCAATAGGGGGTAGAAAATTGAGCGTATCGAAAGCGGTAAGCCCTTGTTGTAAGAAAACAACGCCAAGGACAGCGCCACTATCGCGTATATCGCCCAGGGATGGAGCCCCCAGTGAAAGATCGTGGCAGCCATCGCCAAATCGGCGGATGCCTTCATGTCGCCTGCAGCCCCTCCTAACGGCGCCCAGTCCGTGCGCACGCCGCTGGCATCGACTGTCACACCGCCCATGGACGCAGCGTAATGCGACATGGGTTCGGCTACGCCATAAAACATCAAACCAATGCCCATGCCTGCGGCAAAAAGCATTGAAAACCATCCGACGTAGCTATGGTCTGGCTTGGCATCTCTGCCGCCCAAGCGAACCTTACCCAGCGGAGAGAAAATCAACGCAATGCACAGCACGACAAAAACATTCGCAATGCTCATGAAGAGCCAGGCAAGGTGGCTGGTTAACCAGTTTCGGATAGAGCTGAAGAGGGGTTCAACTTCGTTCTGCAATGCCAGCGTCAAAACCACGAACAGTAAAATGGTGGCCGCTGAAATAATGAACACTTTGCCGTGGATATCGAGCGAGAACGAAAACTCTCCCTTGATGTTGTCTTGACCGATCACATAGTCAGTGTCGATCAGATTGGCAGCTCCGCTCGGTGCTGGAATACCGTCCTCACTGGGGACGTGAGGGATGTTTGGCCGATCATCCGTAGGCTTTTCAACCATGAGAATCTCCTTATTGGTGGCACGCCATGACGTGCAGTTGTCATTATCCCCGCTGTTCCTATGGTTAAACGAGATGTTAGCCGCTTTATCCTAACAAGCTTTGCGGACAAATCCGGTAAAACCTGTCTATTTCAAGGCCGCTTGGTCGAATAGGTGACCGCCACCGGACTTCTTTGCGGTTTCAAACTGTGTGATGTGCGTGCTCGGCTCCGAGCTCAAAGACACCTGCGACCTGCACATCCAGCCAGCAAAGCGCTTGGCCGTCGGTCACCCTTCCAACGGGCAAACCGTTATCTTTGAGGATCGGACCCTGTTCAATATGGGCTTCGAAGTGGGCGTCGAATGGCCGCCTAAAGTGCCTTGGCGCTTGAGTGTCTGTTCCCGCGGCTCGTGGAACGCACTGAGCTTGAACGCGGGTATGAACAACGCTAGCGCTGATTGAGCATGGCCAGCATGCGTGGCGCGATAAAGCGATGGAACGGCGCCACCGGCAGCATATACAGGCGGCCCAGCCAGTTGTGCGGCTGGACCACGGTGGAAAGTACCGCCCGGCGGGTCCCTTGCGCGTCGAGCGGCATAAGGTTGATGGCCAGGTACACATCTAGGTGCCGGTCTTGGTCGACCAGCAGAACCTCGTCGGGGGTTTGCGAGACCAGGGTGAAAATCCCCACCCGGTCGCCGGGTCGATAGTCGGCATCTGCACGCTCAAGGTCGATGCGTGTCAGCCTGCCAAGGTCCTTGAGGCCAAACACCTGCACCAGTCGATTGCGCAGCGCCATCAATCGGTCGATCCAAATAGGTGTCCGGGCCATCAGCCGCAGTCCATGCCGCAAGGCGCTGCGCGCGTGGTCATCGGTCAAGGTGCTCTGGCAATCGATGAAACTGGCACCTGTGGCATGGCGGGCAATGCTTGAGTCGGGCGGGAGCGCGCAGCGGCTGACGCTGGAGTTCATAAGGTTTGTCCGAAGTTGTTATTTGGGTTCCACGAGGTGCGGAGCGCTCTTTAGCACTTCACACGAGCGCGCGATCAAGTGGGCCAGAAAGTGCAGGGCATCCTCAAGCGTTTTAATTGCTCAGTGCCGCGCACCAATGAAAGGCCCAGAGTGGCAGGGCGCTTTGGCGGCGGCTGAACGCAAAAAAGGCGCCCGAAGGCGCCAAGGGTTTCACCCTAACCGAGGGAGCCGGGTGAAGCCGTTCACAGCAAAGGTCGCGGTGGTAAGGCGCGACGGGAACGGAAGCGGGGTGCGCCGAGTGGTGGCGCGCACGTGTTAGTTGCCGAGCTTGACCTTGGTCCAGCCGCGGGTCATCAGGCGCTGCACGGGAATGGGCTGGTCGGGGATCGCGTACAGGGTCGCGAGCACTTCCTGGGGCGGGTAGGACGCCGGGTCGTTGCGGATCGCCTCGTCCACCAGGGGCATGGCCGCGGCGTTGGCGTTGCTGTAGCCGATGCTGTTGGTGACCTCGGCGATGATATCCGGGCGCATCAGAAAGTTCATGAAGGCATAGGCATTGTCGACGTTGCTCGCGTCCCGGGGGATGGCCACCATGTCGTAGAAACTGCCGGCGCCTTCCTTGGGAATGCTGTAGTCGATCTTCACCCCGTTGTTGGCTTCTTCAGCCCGGGCGCGCGCTTGCAGCACGTCGCCGGAGTAACCCACGGCCACGCAGATATTGCCGTTGGCCAGGTCCGAGATGTACTTGGAGGAATGGAAGTACGCCACCGAAGGGCGGATCTTCATGAATACTTCCTGGGCCTGGGCGATCTGTTGCTTGTCCTGGGAGTTCACCGGGAAGCCCAGGTAGTGCAGGGCCGCTGGCAGCATTTCGGTCGGCGAATCGAGGAAGCTGATGCCGCAGGCCTTGAGCTTCGCGGCATTCTCGGGGTTGAACAGCAGGTCCCAGGAGTTCAGCGGCGCGTCGGTGCCCAGTGCCTGGCGGACTTTCTCCGGGTTGTAGCCGATGCCGATCGAACCCCACATATACGGGAAGGCATGCGCGTTGTCGGGGTCGCTGGCGGCGGCATTTTTCAGCAGCACCGGGTTTAGGTTCTTCCAGTTCGTCAGTTTGGATTTGTCCAGGGTCTGGTAGACCCCGGCCT
>ERZ1463017.16-NODE-16-length-18651-cov-27.194612_pt1 | contig 18651 bp, 21 predicted proteins | sample MGYA00564478_ERZ1463017 | MGnify/ENA primary metagenome ERZ1463017 (study PRJEB39244, sample SAMEA3635123) | Helicobacter pylori | study: EMG produced TPA metagenomics assembly of PRJEB11511 data set (Assembly of a 5300-year-old Helicobacter pylori... | reverse complement strand
TCCGGGCTGGGCGCACTCTTGAATGACCTGGGCTTTGAAGGATTTGGAATACGAACGGCGTGTCGGTTGCATGAAATACCCGCTTAAAAGGCTAGAACTGGTGCCCACCTAAATTTGAGTGCACACCATGTCCTGACTTTTCGGGGTTGGGTAGATTACTTGGCCGGACGCGTACCTTGGATCCTGCGAAAAACTTTGCGGTTGCGCGCCATGTCTCCGAAGTGCATGGCTATGAGTTGATGGGGGTGGGTGCTTCTTAATCGGCTTCATTCGTGCTGAGCCGCCTGATACATCCCTTGCTAACGTCGTAGCCAAAGACTTCTGTGCGCTCTACAACACTAGCGATGAAGACCTACAAACACGCATTTCTGCAGTCGCACAGGCGATCTCTGGTCGGACGTATTTGTGGCTCCGTTACGTGGAATGAGCTTCGTGCGCAGCAAAAGCCCGGCTGAATGGATATCAGAACTCTTGAGCGGTCTGGGGCTTTTGGCAGCCTTGTAGGAGGGCATTTGCTTTGCGCGTTGTGTTCGGCCCACGACGGTTGCGCTACTGAGTCGGGCCGCAAGATCAGACTGACTTACCTCAGTTGGCGAGCCGCTGTGCGCGGGCAGGCTGTCTTGAACCGAGCTCCCGCGTCCCGCCGTATCTCGGCCCTGCGGGCCTCCATCCTTCATGCCTTCGGCTGTGCCAGCCTGCGCGCTCCGCTTGCGTCGGTTACTCAGCGCTTTCCGACGTCCTGTAAGGCATACGTCAGCGCGTTTTTGATGCTGGTCAAAACGGTTCATCGTCCTCGATGTCCTCCCGTCCTTGTGCTTTCTTTCACGTGATCTGATCTTTGTCTGGACGACCAGCGTGCTGTGTTGCGTGCGGTAGGACACGTTGCCCGTTTCAACGATGTGGCAGTGATGTGTCAGTTGATCCAGCCGCTGTGGTCACCTTAGTGTCGCCGAACGCGCTCTACCATCCCGAGAGACTGAGGTTGGTCGTGATCACGATACTGGTGTGAGACAAGGCAGGATCGTCAAACACGTCGCTTGTAAGCGATCTTGCATTTTCCTGTCGCTGAATCCACGCAACAGCGCCAACACTCTGGTGGCTGGATCCGTGCCACTCGCGTCCCGCCTTGGCCGGAGGACTTTAATCCAGAGGGGTTCACAGACTAGCGGATGCTTAAAATCAGCGTTGTACAAAAACTTGTACATAAGATACGATCTGTACAGGTTTGAACGATAGTGAACAATTTAGCTGCAGTTAAGCAGCAGGGGTCACCCATGCAATTGATAAGCTTTGGATCTAATGACATCGAAAATACTCTGGCCAAAATGTCGGCTGGACAACTCGATAAGGTTGCATTTGGAGCTATCCAGCTGGATGCATCCGGAAAAATCCTGCAGTACAACGCTGCGGAAGGTGACATCACCGGCCGCAAGCCGGGCGAAGTAATTGGAAAGAATTTTTTCCGGGATGTCGCACCTTGCACCAATAGACCTGAGTTCCAAGGGCGCTTCGCCGATGGTGTCAAGAATGGCAACCTCAACACGATGTTCGAATATGTCTTCGACTATCAAATGAAGCCCACGAAAGTAAAGGTGCACATGAAAAAGGCCCTAACTGGCGAAGTCTATTGGGTTTTCGTCAAGCGACTCTGACCTCTCCTTTACATTGACCAGCCAGCAAGGATGACTTTGAACCGACTTGAACTGGATAGAGCCAGTATCCTCGCCGTCATAATCTCTGTACTGGCTGATGAACTCAAAACCCTGCGCCACCTGTCTTCACACCAGACAGGTAGCGAGCGCTGGGGCGCGTCGACTCTGCTAGGCGACGTACAGGAAACATCCCTCCTTGACCACGATGAGATCGCCATAGGCGCCGACTCGCTGGAGCTCCTGAGCTTAGCGACCTGTGTCGCGATGTTCTTCAATATCTATGAAAGCGGTCTTGAAGACTATCTACTGCGCTTCCAGACCCTTGGGGAATGGGCAGGCTTGGTTCTCACTGCCCGCCAGCGCGGATCTAAGGACGTTACGTTTGCTACGTCTGGAAGCACGGGCACACCCAAGCAATGCTTGCAGCAATGGGATGACCTAGTCGCCGAGACAACTTTCTTTGCTAAATACTTTAGCTCGGACTTTACTCTTGCGCCGCAGCGAATCATCTCACTCAGTCCATGCCACCATATTTACGGCTTTATTTTCAGCATATTGTTGCCCTTACAGCTGCAATTGCCGGTGATGCGCGCGCCTATAGCGCTGTCAATTATCCAGCAGCGCAAACTACGGGCAGGAGACCTGATGATCGGCTTTCCGTTTATCTGGCGACAACTAAGTCGTCAGGGCACCCGTTTTCCATCCGGGGTTACAGCAATCACCTCTACTGGCCCCTGCGACCCTACGATAATTCGCGAGCTAAGCAATCAAGGTGTGGATTGCATGGTCGAGGTCTACGGCTCGAGTGAAACAGCCGGAATCGGGGTTCGCAGCGATCCCGGGTTACCCTTCCAACTACTTCCGCGATGGCAACGCGGCAGTCATGCCAACACCCTTGCAGATTGTGAAACTGGCGCTGAGTATGAATTGAGTGATCGCATGAAGTGGCTGGGCCATGCACATTTTCTGCCTGAAGGTCGTCGCGATGAGGTTGTACAGGTGGCTGGGATGAATGTGTTTCCGTCTCGCATCGCCGAGCGGTTACAGTGTCTTCCCGAGATTGCGTCTGCGGCTGTTCGGCTTATGTCCGCACTCGAAGGTGACCGCCTGAAAGCCTTCATCGTGCCCGCCGAGGATTATGTTGACCAAGAGGCTCTGGACGCACTCCTGCATGCATGGTGCATGCGCAATCTAACAGCAGTGGAACGCCCCAAAGCGTTCACTTTTGGCCTGACGCTGCCTCAGAACTTAATGGGTAAACAGAGCGACTGGCCTATAAATGGCCGCGTTTCTGCGGAACCTTGATCAATAGAAATCGTGCGCTGAGGTGCAACTGTTAATTAGTGAGCTATAGATAGGCGTAATTTGGTTGCGTACTCAAGCGCATAAGTGGGGAGATCAGCCAGAAGCTGGCTAAACACCCGTTGTGTTTACCGCTCAGCGCCATTTGCTTGGTAAATGGGTCTGTGATGACTGAGAAGCGCTGATCTAGGCATCCGTTCCGTAACCGTCCGGCCAAAGCTCATCAAGGGTAATCGTCTGGTAAACACACCTTGCCGATAGCTAAACTGCCACCTTTCGTTTTTGGATGATGGAGCCTACTTACAGTGTAGGCACTACCCGTTTTGATGGCCTACGATTCGACGACGCTATCTAATAGCGTCGTCCCATAGGAATTGTCCACTACGCATAGCCACTTTTCCGAGATTTGTCGAAACATGCAGGTGGCCCTGCGCGAAATCTCAGCTTTCATACCGGCCTTATCCGTAGTTACGTATTTCGGCCCATCGTGACCGCTCATTTCGCTAACAACGTGACAGATTTTCCGCCTGTTCCGAAACAGCCGGTCACGCTCTTGCCGAAATGACCGGTCACGTTGTTAGCGAAATACCCTCCACTGCGTTGCGCATGACCTGACCCGCCGCCACCCTCCGTCCCATTTCGGGGAATCGAAGGTTGACGGCGCAGCGAGTAGCCATGCGTAATATCAAAGAATGCCTGCGCCTCAAGTTCGAGGCCGACCTGTCTCACGAGAAGATCGCCCGCGCCTTGCAACTGTCCAAGGGCGTCGTCCGCAAGTACATCAAGGCGGCGCGCGACACTGGCATCGAGTGGCCCGCGTTGGCTCTACTGGATGAGGTAGCGCTCGGCGCTGCCCTAGTGCCTGCCGCCAAGATCGTCCACACACGCGGCGACCGCGTGTTGCCCGACGTGATCACCCTGCACCGCGAACTACGTCGCAAAGGCGTGACGCTACAACTCCTGTGGGAGGAATACACCGCCGCTCATCCCGACCAGCCGACCTAACGCTACACCCAGTTCGTCGAGCATTACCGCAGCTACGCTCGTACGCTCAAGCGCTCGATGCCCCAGCAGCACCGCGCCGGCGAGAAGCTGTTCATCGACTACGCCGGGCTGACGTTGCCGGTGATCGATGCCGCCACCGGCGAGATTCGCCAGGCGCATATCTTCGTCGCCGCCCTCGGCGCCTCGAACTACACCTACGCGTGCGCCACGCCGGGCGAGACCCAAGTGGACTGGCTGACGGCGTTGAGCCAAGCCCTCAGCTACTTCGGTGGCGTCCCTGAAATGATCGTCCCGGACAACCCTCGCGCCCTGGTCGCCCGGCCTGACCGCTATGAGCCGGGCCTGAACCGTGCGGCACTGGAGTGCGCCCAGCATTACGGCACCATCATGCTCCCGGCGCGCCCGCGCAAGCCGCAGGACAAAGCCAAGGCACAGGTGGCGGTGCAGGTGGTCGAGCGCTGGATCATGGCGCGGTTGCGGCATCAGCGGTTCTTCAGCCTGCATGCGCTCAATCAGGCCATCGCCGTCTTGCTGGAGGATTTGAACCGGCGCCCGTTCAAAAAGCTCGACGGATGCCGACGGGACTGGTTCGAGCAACTTGACCAGCCGGCGCTGAAACCGCTGCCGGCGCATCCGTATGAGGTCGTGACCTTCAAGCGCTGCAAGGTCAACATCGACTACCACGTCGAAGTGAACGGTGGCTTTTACAGCGTGCCCTCGGCTTTGGCCCGGCAAAGTGTCGACGCCCGAGTGGGCGCCCATATCGTCGAAATTCTGCATGGCAACCGCCGGATCGCCAGTCACCTGTTGCTCGCGCTACGCGGCGCCTACAGCACCCAGAGCGAACACATGCCGGCCTCGCACAAGGCTCATCGCGACTGGACACCCCAGCGCCTGCTCGACTGGGGCGAGCGGATCGGCCCGCACGTCCGGCAGATCGTCGAACATCAACTGACCCACAAACCTCATCCGGAGATGGGCTACCGCTCCTGCCTGGGCCTTCTCTCGCTGGCTCGCCACTATGGCAATGAGCGTCTGGAGGCGGCAGCCAGCCGCGCCGTGCAACTGCGCGCGCTCAACAGCCGTGCCGTACGCAACCTGCTCAAACAAGGGCTCGATCAGCAACCGCTGCCCAAGGCCACCGCCGCCGCTCAACCCGCCTGCCACGAGAACGTGCGCGGTGCCGACTATTACACCCAAAAGGAGCTGTTCAATGATGACGCAACACACGCTTAATCAGTTGCACCAACTGCGTCTCAGCGGCATGGCCAAGGCGCTGGAAGAGCAATGGACACTGCCGGCCTGCCACAGCCTGAGCTTCGATGAGCGGCTCGGCCTGCTGCTCGACCGCGAGTTGGCCTGGCGCGACAACAAGCGCCTGAAGCGACTGCGCAAACAAGCCAAGCTCAAATACGCCGGCGCCTGCCTGGAAGACCTCGACCGCCGCCAAGGCAGAGGCCTGGACGACCGCCAACTCGCGACCCCGGCCAGCGGTGACTGGATCCGCCAACAGCACAACCTGTTGCTGACAGGCCCAACCGACGTTGGCAAAACCTGGCTCGCCTGCGCTCTGGGCAACCTGGCCTGCTGCCAAGGCTACAGCACGCTATACCTGCGCACGCCGCTCCTGCTGGAACAACTGCGGATCGCCCACGGCGACGGCAGCTTCGGCCGCACGCTGCAACAACTGGCCAACGTCGACGTGCTGATTCTGGACGACTGGGCCCTGGCACCGCTGGAAGAAAACGCCCGGCACGACCTGCTGGAAGTGATCGACGACCGCGCCGGCTCCCGGTCGACGGTACTGACCAGCCAACTGCCGGTCGATCACTGGCACGGCTGGATCAACGACCCGACGGTAGCCGACGCCTTACTTGACCGGCTGGTGCACCGCGCGTATCGAATCGTGATGAAAGGCGAGTCGCTGCGACGTAAAAAGACGGAAGAAGAAGCGGCATCGTGACCGATGCGGTTAGAATTTAGACCCCGCGCAATCGGGTGGAGGAACCGGTCACGTTGTTAGCGAAATGACCGGTCACGATAAGCGAAATACGCAATCATAGGGAAAGGGCCTCAACGAGGTACATGCATCCTTCGCTGTGGCAGTCGCAACGTCCTACCGTCGTTTACATCGGAACCATAGTTTTTGGTTTGACCATCTACGAAATCAGTGAGTACGCCGAGGTCAAGCACGTAGAAAAGGAGTACGTTCGACTAAGTTCACTTCCAACCAATCAACGTCAATCTCCTTATCGCAATGATTGGGTAATGAGTACCGACATGCCTACCGGTCGCCTCTACCTCCAAGTTTATTCCCCTTACTACCGAGTAGATTGGATTCATCGCTGGAGCGAGGAAAGGCCTGGTGATTTGGTCAGCAAAATCCCAAGTATCGTCAAATTCTTGATTGCTGAAGCTCCCGGACTTGCCAAAAAAGTAGAGGTTGAGCGAGAAAGGGTCGAGCTCGAATGGCAGAAGCACCAATTGCAGATGGCCGAGTGGCAAAGAAAAGAAGAGGAAAAACGTCGACTCAAGGCGATCCAGGATAGCCGTGAGCAGCTAGAAGCTTTGATTCAGACCTAGGCAAAGGTAAACAGCATTCAAGCTTTCTTCGACAGCATTGAGGGGGCCGCGCGTAACTTGGGTGATGATGAACGGCAAGTCGTTATGAGGCGACTGGCTAAAGCTAAAGAGTTAATCGGGGATTTGGATGCGTTGAAACACTTCAACGGTTGGGAGCCTCCAGAGTTTTAAGCCTAACTGACCAGTTGATTTGGTCTTGAGCGATGAACCGGCGGTACTAGCTCGTGAGTTTCATTCTTTTGACCACTACAGACTAAACCGTTTTTATCAGAGTAGCGCCGACTTCGCCACAGGTTGTAACGCGGTAGTGATTGATGGCTCTGGCCACAGCTTCCGACTATAAATCATATCCTTTGCCCTCGTTCAGCTCGCATCAGGCGGCTGCTTTCCATAGTGCGGTAGTGTCATTACTGCGAGCTTAGCCAAGCCCCCATTTTGTGCAGCCTGCCAATCTCGAAGAGCTTCGGTTTTGCCGCGTCCAGCATCTTGAGTAGTCGATGTTTCTCTGATGGAGAAGGAAACCACTTATCAACCTCGACATTGCAGCGCTCTGCGTCGCTTAGGGCTCACTTCACAATCATGTCTGCAGCAGCTCTGTAGTGATCCGCCATGTATTGCTGTCGACCTTCTACAGACCAGCCACGCTTCGCCATTTGCTCAGTAACGTCAACAATGCCTTCGTCGCCGAAAAAAACGGGTGGTGTCAGGATAGGGGGTACCTGCCAGCGACACTTTTGCTACGCCAGATTCTCGGTCAAAGTAGGACAAGAAATGCCAACCACCAGTAGTGCTTCCCGGATGCGGAAAATTGATGGCGGCCTTTCCAGTTATGTAGTGCTGGCTGGTAACGCGTTTGAGAGCAAAATCAAATAGAGGCTGGATCATGGGAGCTTGGTGAGACGCGCCAAGCCCTGTTTTATGTGGCCCGCGTTCTCGCCGATTGCCTCCAGGGCACCACGTACATTATTTCCTACATCCGCATGTCCGTGGGTTTCTACGTGCAGGGTCAGTTCCATGAGAGCGGCTTTGAGGGCGAGTTGGTTTTGGTACATCCTTTCCAAGATGTCTGACAGCGAGTATTCACCGTGCATTTTTCAACTCCTTGTTGGGAAACGACAGAATAGCAGCAGGAGAAAATCATAGTGTTATCAGCTCGTAGCACACGCTTTCAGCTGAGTCGTTGACACGCTTGACTGACTTCCTCCATTACCTCGGCCAAGAGTACCGTATCGCTTTTGGTATCAAGCCCATGCAATGAGGCGAGATTAAAAGATATCTGTAAGCGTCCGCCGAACACACTTTGCCTAATTAAGCGGGCGCCTATCTGTTGCGAGATTGCACTCCAGTTGACAGCCCATTTGCATTCGGCCTGACCTGTCATTTGCATGCGCTCTGACCATCAATAGCATTGACCAGCACGCTTTCCAATTATGAGCGCCAGAGAGCGGCCAGGAACGGTCATACCAGTCTATATCCGCTTTCGGCCTTAATAGCTCGGCAGCTTGATGGCGTCAGCTTTCGGCGAAAGGATTTTCCCGAATAAAGTCTTGAATCCAGGTACTGTGGCGATCCTCAACACCGCGTGGCCAATCGCAATGCCAAATCGCGAATGCGGTGATGCCAATCTCGGCCCGAACTTGGGTACGCTTTGCGCCTGAGCGACGTAAGGGCGCATCAGCTTTTCGTAGGCCGCGAACGCTTGGGCGTGGTCGGCGTGACGACTCAGTTCGCCAGCCAGCACGTAAGCGCCGCACAGCCCCAGGCTAGTGCCCATTCCGCTGATGGGAGATGCACAATATGCAGCATCACCTACTAGCGCGATGCGCCCCTTAGACCAACGGGGCATTTTGACCTGACCCACCGCGTCCAGGTAAAGGTCGCTTGCATTCTCCAGCGCGTCGAGTACGCGAGGTGTCTCCCAACCGGCGCCGGCAAACATCTGCTTGAGTAAGGTTTTTTGTTCGTCCTGCGCGAGCTTCTCGTACCCGCTCGGCGCCTGCTGAAAAGATAGAAAGGCGCGCGTGGTGCCCAGGTTATCCGGACGCAAACAGACACAGCGGCCGCCGGGAATATTGTACCAGCGCATGACCTGGCCGTCGCTCGGCTGCCATGGCACGGTGAAATAGGCGGTGTAAAGATCAAGAGGTCGGCGCTGTACTTCGTTGCCGAATACCCCATTGCGGGTCGTCGAACCAATACCTTCAGCCACGATCACCAGATCGTAAACCTGCTCGCCTCCCTGCTTGAAGCGCACATGAACCTGCTCGCCCTTGTCGTCCATGGTTTCAATGCTGTCGCCGAATCGGTAGCTGACCCGATCCTGGCTATGCTGAATCAAAAGCTTGGCAAGTTCGCCGCGCAGGATCTCCAGTTCAGCTATCGGCCCCTCACCGTTGAAAGCATTTACATCGATAAAGGCCTTAGTGCGATTGTCCTGGTCGACAAAGGCGATGCCCTGCTCGTGGGTTGTGTTCGCCCGAACCAGAGCTTCCAACCCCATACGCTGAACGACGACGCGACCGGCGCCCCGTACGTCAATCGTTTGTCCGCCGTCGCGAAACGCAGGCGCCCTCTCGACCACGGTAACATCCATGCCATAGCGGGACAGCCAATAAGCCAGCGCTGGCCCAGCGATGCTTGCTCCGGTCACAAGAATTTTTTGTGCTTGCATCACGCGTCCTTATTTTCACGGGTAGGGTTAGTGCTGACCGGCAAAGTGCTGCGATAGACCTCGATCACCTGCTGGAGAAATGTCTCGACTACTGCACGATCCTGGCCGCCGAGTGCGCGGAGGACAGCGCCCAGACCAAGGAGCATCGGCGAGATATGCCGATAAACCTGCGCTACCGAGTCGGCTACTGGGCACACCAGTACACGGCGTTTGTCAGTGAGCTGTCGCTCACGAACCACATGTCCGGCGCGCTCCAGCCGGTCGATAACCTGAGTGACGCCTGCGGTAGTCACTGAAAGACGCGCTGCAAGCTCGGTCGGCGGCAACGGCCCATCAGTGATCAGGTGCTCCAGTGCTGCCACGTCGGTCTGATTAATGCCCAATGCTGTGCTCAGACTGCTGGCAGCTTTACGCGTTAGGATGGAAATTTGTTGCAACTGCTGGCCGAGGGCATCACTGGCAATTTGCAGGCTTCGTGGATCCTCGGTCGAATATGGCGGAGATGAAGACGACTTCATGCGTATGGGCTGTCCAGAATTTGAGGCTGAATGTTATGAGGAAAGCGAAACTAACACGTAGCTAACTTACTTAGCTAGTTTTAAAGGCTGCGGGTGGAAATCCGCAAGCGTTGCAGACGCACATCAATTATTGATGAATACTGAATCACAGCGTTTAGGGCCGCCTTGGGTCGTTCTCTGCCGGCCGTGTCCGCGAAGCGTGCTGCTCAAACCCGATGAAAATGACTTTTCAGACCGAAGCAGGCGAGTGGCCAACTCTGTGCAATTACCCACCTGTGCGGCAACAGCTCGGAAATCTCGCTCGCCCGCTGGGTGGGCAAATGAGTCAGTACGTCCTTCAGATACGCATACGGATTATGCCCATTCAAGAGCGCCGACTGGATCAATCTCATGATCGCCGCCGCCCGCTTGCCGCTGCGCAGCGATCCAGCAAACTTCCTGGGCACCTGGAATGGCAAGCTGGCCTGTGACGACTTTGCCCGCTACAAGGCCAGCTTCGAGCGGGGCATCACCGAAATCGGCTGCATGGCCCATGCGCGCCGCAAATTCTTCGACCTGTACGTGGCGAATAAAAGCCAGTTGGCGGAGCAGGCGCGTCACTCGATTGGCGGGCTGTACGAAGTCGAGCGACACGCCAAGGAAATGAGCGACGAAGACCGATGGCGATTACGCCAGGGAACGGCGGTGCCCATCGCTGAAAAACTGCATGAGTGGATGCTGGCCCAACGCGAACTTGTGCCCGAGGGCTCTACTACGGCCAACGCCCTGCATACAGCCTTAAACGCTGGGTAGCGCTGACGCGCTACCTGGAGGATGGGGTTGTACCCATCGACAACGACCAGATCGAGAACTTGATCCGGCCGTGGGCGCTTGGGCGGTCGAACTGGTTGTTTGCTGGGTCGCTACGCAGCGGCAAGCGGGCGGCGGCGATCATGAGCCTGATCCAGTCGGCGCGCATCAATGGGCAAGACCCGTACGCTTATCTCAAGGATGTGCTCACGCAGCTGCCGACGCAGCGAGCCAGCGAGATCGAGCAACTGCTGCCGCATCAATGGATGCCTGCCTGATCTTTGCAAGGTTTGTTCGCGGGCGGCTTACGAGAGGGGATGGTCTAGGAGGCAATGGCCTTCCACGTATTGCCTTCAACATCTAGCTTCGTGAGTTATGGGTCAGCCATTTCAGACCAGTCCGGTGCCGCTGACTCCTTCCACCTGACATCTGAAAGGCCATACTGCTCAGCTTGCGGTTTCGAAACAGCTTCAAAGGAGGTCGACCAGGTTTTGGAATTGGAGCGATGCCAGCGTCGCAGCTCGCCCAGTGCCAGGCGTCCGCATTGCGCATCACTTTGGATCGAATGATGAATGACTTTCGCTCGCCGTGGAGCTGGTATTCGATAATGTAGAGATCGGTATTCATAAAGCCTTCGTTACGTCCATATGGAGGGAGTCGCTACGAGCAGAAAAATTACACGCGTGTTGCTGCTTTGGGTGACCCTTTGTCGCGTAGGCCTGCTGCATCCGAAAGTGGAATATTTCAAAATTTTTGGAAGGAAATGAATCGGTTGGGGTCTATCACACGGACTGTGATGTGTGTCGCAGAAATGGAGCTGGGCTTGCTGTACACGAGACTTAAGAAACGCATTTTCTGAGTCTATGGGTACAACCAGTTTAAGCTGATGCCTTGAGCAAGCATATCCATCCTGAAGGTCTATCATTCACACAGCCGCAATGCTGCGGCCTATCTCAAGGTGCTATCCGATGATTTCCGTTTTAGAGCTGCGCCACATGATTGAGTGTGGTTTCCTACCTCTGTCATGTACGTGTTCCGTAAATGTTGATGGGTCGCTCACTATTAAGGTTTATGAGCCGTCTTCTGGCCGAGTTGATCTATTGGTGGCATCAGTGACGACTAAGTCTCTGGCATCGAGCCGAGCTATAGCGAACTTGATAGGAGAACTACGAGCCGAAATAGCCGAACGAGCAGTCACACTGTCAAGTTGTAACTCTAACAGACCTCTTAAAAACAAGCTGGCTTAAAGTGGAGGAATAGTCGGAGACTTCTTGGAAGAAGTTGCTTGCAGAGACGTAAAGCTCTCAAGTGAATAAACATCATAAAGAACTTATAAAGTCTCCCCAAAGAGCCTTCGCCTATGCTTTCCTTATGGGATGGTTAGGTTGCAGAATTGAAGCTACTGCTACGACAAGCTCGTCTAAAGACCACGGTTTGTGTAGGTATATGGTCAAAGGTGGGATACTTGCGAGGTCAAGAGCGTAGCCTGAAGTTAGGATGGAGCCAATAATCGGCCATCTACCTCTCACCATTTCAATGAACTCTGTACCTTGAATCTGACCAGGAACGCCATGATCGGCGATTACGAGACAACAATTGTCATGGGCTTCAAGAAGGTAGGTCAATGCATCATCCGCTGAATCAAACTGCCTTACAGTGGCTCCGATTTCAGACACGATGTCTACCATAAGCATCCGCAACGTCGGATCGTCTTCAACGACGATGATCTCCCCTTGGATCGGTAGCAGACCTTCCCAATTTACATTCACTCTAAATGCCCTCAGCTGGGTGATGGTCAGCGTTTCCGAAGTCATTTTGAGTGTATTAGAAAACCCAGGTTCTGCTACGGATCATTAAATTATTGAGACAATAATGTCCCTCCGCGCTCGAGGCTACTAGCATTGCTTGGCTTTTTTTGCGGGATAATCAGGTAGGCTGCGCGATTGCCCAGTGCTTGATCAATCCACCAGCCGTACCTAGGGTTGGGTCATGTGCAGGAAACGCCAGGGTAGCGATGTTCTCAAGCTGCGCCTTGCTAGGGCTTCACGGCGAATATCTGCGTGCTGGCCAGGTGGGTAGGCACCCACGACGAGAAGGTCTGCGCTAGATCTGAGATTGCAGTGGCCCGTCCCAGCAGGAAGAAGCAATACATCCCCTTTATTCACCTCAACTACCTGGCCACCTGGCCCGCCCAGCATTAAGCGTGCTTGGCCACTCACGACACCTAGTACCTCATGTCCTTCAGTGTGATAGTGATTATAGTCGTAGACGCCGTCTAGCCATTGGGGAGGCCAGCCATGAGCTGAAAATGTCTTCTCAAAAAGTGCTGCCGGATCGTCTCTAGTGATAGACATCGCACTTAGATAAATGATGACCGGTAGGCGTGGGTTATTGGGCATCCAGTCATTTGGTTCGAGCATCAGAGTCTTCAGGGTACTTGCCACTTGGCGAGTATTTTTCATGGAAGCATCTCCCGCATGGACAATCACATCGTTTGAAATATATGAACGGATGGCGGCATGTTCGTTCCTGCGTGCGATTATCCCTGAGCGGAATTTTATGAATCGGTCGAAGTCGCGCACACAGATACTTTAAACCTACTGCATGAGCGCAGTGTCGATTGCTGAAGACACTGTGCCAGGTGGAGTGAACGTCAATGATAGGGATCGTTATACCTGCCCATAACGAAGAAAGGCTTATTGGCGAATGCTTGGACTCCGTGCTGCTTGCCGCTGAGCATCCTTGTCTTCAAGGTCTTGCGGTCGAGATACTCGTCGTATTGGATCAGTGCTCGGACAACACGGGGGCGGTGGTATCAGCGAAGGGGGTTACGTCGATAGACGTTTGCTTTCGAAATGTGGGTAAGGCAAGAGCCGTGGGCGCTGAGCAGTTACTCGAAGCAGGGGGCCGGTGGCTTGCGTTCACTGATGCAGATACCGTCGTGCCGCCGGATTGGCTCGCTCGCCAGATTCAGTTTGGAGCTGAGGCGGTGTGCGGAACGGTTGAGGTCGACAGCTGGAGTGGATATGGCGAGGCTGTTCGTACCAAGTACCTCGCGCTGTACCAGTTAATCGAGAATCATCGCCATATCCATGGGGCCAATCTTGGACTGAGTGCCGAGGCTTATCGGAATGCTGGCGGGTTCCAGCATTTGATTGCACACGAGGACGTTCAGCTGGTTGCAGACCTCGAAAGGATCGGCGCGCATATCGTCTGGACAGCCACCAACCCTGTGATCACAAGTGCACGTCGGGACTATAAGTGTAGCGATGGGTTTGGCGACTACCTGGCTTCCCTTATGCCTCCCAATTCGCACCTCGGAGGCGGGCCTTCCATGAGTCCAGACACCAGCCTCGGAGCGGGGTGACCTTTGGATTTGATCGATTGTGTGCAATGGCCCGCTATGGTCATGACTGTCATCTCGGCTTGGTTTATCGGATCACAACGACCGCGTCGCCGCATGATCGCCTTTTGGGGCTTCATCCTCAGCAATGCGTTATGGGTTGTCTGGGGATGGCACGCAAATGCTTTCGGATTAATCGTGCTCGAATGCATTCTGCTGGGCATGAACGCACGCGGGTTCAGGAAAAATCAACGCGAAAACCAGGCCTCCGGATGAATCGCCATTACTGATTCTGAAAGTTCTTTTTAAACCCCCGCAGGTTCATCGAACAGAGGCAGATCTGCAGCACGATCAATGCGTAGGCCTCAGCGTAAGCACCCCAAATGACCCACAGAACATTACTCAAAATAAAACAGAAGAACCCTGCCATTCTTCTCGCGGGGCGTTGAGAGCCAATGAGCCACGCCGCGATCAGTGTCACTGCCATGGCCGGCCACTGAACCCAATCCAGATAACTCAAGACAACTCCTTCAATCTCATAGTTGTTTAAAAGAGAGAGGAGCATATGGACGAATGATTCAGATTTTCTGCAGGCTGGACTTTGTCACCATTCGTCAGACCAGCAGCCTAAGAGTTGAACGCGCGTGCCTCACTCCCTGACAGATACCTCATGTGCGGACGAAGCGTCCTTCATCTAGCCGCGTGTTTGATATCACTCACCAGGAGAAAATCATGGCCGTTCTAATTACAGGTGCAGGTACGGGATTCGGTTTCGAAGTAGCGCTCAGACTGGCCAAGCAAGGTCTGGAAGTTATCGCGGGCGTCGAGATTGTGGCGCAGGTACATGTCCTAGAGCAGGAAGCCAGGAAGCGTGGCGTCAGCCTTCGAATAGAGAAGCTTGATGTCACTCACGAAGGCGACAGATTGAAAGCGGCTGAATGGAGCGTCGACGTGTTGTTGAATAACGCTGGCATTTCGGAAGGCGGAGCGACCGTCGACATTCCTGCCGAAAATCTGCGCCGCCAGTATGAGGTCAATGTGATCGGGCCTTTGATGCTGACTCAGCTAATTGCAAAAAAAATGGCTCTGAAAGGGAAGGGCAAGATCGTCTTCATGTCATCGGTTGCCGGCCTCACCGCTGACCCATTTGCTGGTGCCTATTCGTCATCCAAGCACGCAGTGGAAGCTATCGCAGAATCCATGAGCCTCGAGCTTAAGGAGTTCGGCATTGAAGTGGCTACGGTGAACCCAGGGCCCTTCCTAACTGGGTTCAATGACCGAATGTTCGAAACCTGGAAGACCTGGCAGGATGATCCGTCGCAGCGCCTTTTCGACTACAGCAAACTGGCATTTCCTCACGAACAATACGATCCGGAGCCGGTTTTCGAAACGACCATCGGTGTAATTACTGGGGCTATCGACCGCTACCGGAATGTTGAGCCCAAGGAAATTATTGATCAGCAGCGTCAGCAGATGGATTCTGCTTGGACGCGTAAGAGTAATGAGGGCTTGGGTAAACGCGCTGAACTGGTTCAAAAAACGTATGACATCGAGCCTGGCACACCAGTCTGATCATTAGGAACGGGTTGGGAGGCTCGCAATGCGCGAGCCCTTCAACCCATGTTTTCCCGGAAATTCAAATTACTTTCAGCTCAATATGTTGAATAACCGCCCGTCAGACTCGACGCGGATTTCTTGAACATACGATTCGTTCTCCCGGACAGATTAAACATGTGCTGACGAAAATTCCCTTTCGTCGTGCCTCTGGGAGAACGCAATGAAAGCCATCGTTTACAACGGCCCTCGTGACGTCAGTGTGCAAAATGTGCCGGACGCAAAAATCGAAAAACCCACCGACGTTCTGGTGCGAGTGACTGCCACCAATATCTGCGGATCTGATCTGCACATGTATGAGGGCCGTACTTCTTTTGAAACAGGCAGAGTGTTTGGCCATGAGAACCTGGGCGAAGTAATCGAAGTAGGCGCCGGCGTAGACCGGGTCAAGGTAGGAGACCGGGTATGCCTGCCATTCAACATCGGCTGCGGTTTTTGCGAAAACTGCGAAAAAGGCCTGACCGGATTCTGCCTGACGGCTAACCCAGGCAGTGCTGGTGCTGCATACGGGTTCGCTGACATGGGCCCTTATCATGGCGGACAGGCTGAACTACTTCGGGTGCCGTATGCAGACTTCAACTGCTTGGTGTTGCCCGAGGACGCGCAAGAGCGGGAAGAAGATTACGTCATGCTGTCGGACATCTTCCCGACTGGTTGGCATGCAACTGAGCTAGCAGGTCTCCTTCCCGGAGAAAGTATTGCCATCTACGGCGCCGGCCCAGTTGGTTTGATGGCGGCCCACTCAGCCATGATCAAGGGCGCCTCTCAGGTGTTCGTGGTCGATAATCATCCTGACCGCTTAAAACTCGCTGCTCAAATGGGCGCTACACCCATCAATTCGCTTGAGAAAGAAGCGGTAGACCAAATATTGAATCTGACCCATGGCAAAGGCACTGATCGCGGCTGTGAGTGTGTTGGGTATCAATGCTGCGACCGCCATGGCCATGAAGCCAATCACCTGACTATGAACAACCTTGTCGCCTCTACAAAAGCGACTGGGGGCATCGGTGTCGTTGGTGTGTTCGTACCGCAAGACCCTGGCGCTAAAAATGAACTGGCCAAGGAGGGCAAGATGGCATTCGACTTCGGCGCCTTCTGGTTCAAGGGGCAGCAAATTCGAACTGGGCAGGCCAACGTCAAGGCCTACAATCGCCGCCTGGCCGAGCTCATCCATCATGGCCGTGCCAAGCCTTCTCAGATAATCTCTCACCGCCTCAGGCTTGCTGAGGGCCCAGATGCCTATAAGCACTTTGACGCACGTGATGATGGTTGGACAAAGGTCGTACTCAAGCCAGCAGCTTAAGCGACCAGCTAAGTCATTGCCGGCTCGTATAGGGCCGGCTTCTTCTTTTCAAGAAATGAATCAATCGCTAGGGAAGGTCTGAAGTAGGCAGACGTTTTTAATCCGTCCGTTGTTTCAGGGTTCAAAAAACGTCGATTCAATCGAAAATCAGGCCTTTCCCCCGCTCAACTCCTCTTTTTCTGCGAACAAGCGCTTTTCAGCGCTCATTGCCCGCATTACAGGCGCACCTCACCTGCATTCAGCAATCGTTTTCGCATCATCTACAGGTTTGACAGAGCAAACAATGTGGTCTGCTGCGCGATGTTTTTCGCCAGACCACGAAAGCGCACTTTCGTATAACTAAACTGGCGCTTGATCACGCGAAATGGATGTTCAACCTTGGCACGTACTTGGGCCTTCGCGTATTCGATTTTGCGACGCATGCGCCCGATCAGGCTTTTCTTTGCATGCTTTTTATAACTGCTCGGCCGCGCTGCAATCGACCAGATCATTTGGCGATCTTGATGCTCGGGACACTTTTCGACGCCTGTGTAACCGGCGTCGCCAGAGACGTAAGTTTCTTCTCCGTGCAGTAACTGATCGACTTGGGTTACGTACGCCACATTGGCCGCCGTGCCCACCACGCTGGGCACCAAACCGGATTCGTCATCAACACCGATGTGCGCTTTCATCCCGAAGAAATATTGATTTCCTTTCTTGGTCTGGTGCATTTCAGGGTCGCGCTTGCCGTCCTTGTTCTTGGTCGAGCTGGGCGCATGAATGATCGTCGCATCGACCACCGTGCCGTGATGCAACAGCAGGCCACGGTCGCCCAGATAGCCGTTGATGACCTGCAAAATCCCACCGGCCAGTTCATGTTTTTCCAGCAGTCGGCGGAAATTGAGGATCGTGGTTTCGTCCGGAATCCGATCCAGGTGCAGCCCGGCAAACTGGCGCAGAATCGTGGTTTCGTAGAGCGACTCCTCCATCGCTGGGTCGCTATAACCAAACCAGTTTTGCATCAGATGAACCCGCAGCATCGCCATCAACGGATAGGCCGGACGACCACCTTCGCCCTTTGGATAGTGCGGCTCGACCAGCTTGATCAACCCCTTCCAGGGCACGACCTGATCCATCTCGATCAGGAAGCGTTCACGGCGGGTCTGTTTGCGTTTGCCAGCATATTCGGCGTCAGCGAAAGACATCTGTTTCATCGGGGCTCAACCCTTCATTTTTTTGTCTGGCGTATTTCAGCAGATTTGGAAGTCTTTTTCAGACTTTCCCTAGCAGGAGTACGATCATGAAAAGGTTATCTATTTGATTAGGGTTGGCTATGACGGCAAAGTCGCCGTGAATGAAATCCGGAGTGTTACCTCACCGAATCTGTGGCTGGTGGGCTACGACGATTGGACTGGTCTCGACTAGGCTACATTGACCGGAGTAACACGCACCGCTCGGGATGTAGTCAAGCAAGTGCAAAACTATTTAGCTAGGGGATGGCTAACGCACCCACATGCAATGCGAATACGAATATCTTGTAACATGTTTTCGCGGGCCACTTACGGTTATCGGAGCTGATTTACAGTTAATTAAGCCTAACTTCGGGTTTTCTCTGCTTCCTAAGCGGGTAATGATCTTACCTCTTCGCTTTGAAAAAGGAGGTAATGTCATGCGTCGAGGTACGCCCGAGCATGGCATTGCATGGATCATTGGGTGCAAAGTCCAAGTGCGCCTGAGACGCAAATTGAGCCATTCAAAGAAATCAGACCGCAGCCGATACAAAGATATTAGTGGTCAGCCTCACCTCTCACCATCTGGAGCGATATGTCGAAGCCTGCCCCCCCCAGATCGGAAGAGCGTCGTGTAGGGAAAGAGTGTCTCTGCAGTGTAGA
>ERZ1463017.13-NODE-13-length-19679-cov-27.360579_pt1 | contig 19679 bp, 18 predicted proteins | sample MGYA00564478_ERZ1463017 | MGnify/ENA primary metagenome ERZ1463017 (study PRJEB39244, sample SAMEA3635123) | Helicobacter pylori | study: EMG produced TPA metagenomics assembly of PRJEB11511 data set (Assembly of a 5300-year-old Helicobacter pylori... | reverse complement strand
TGAGCTTACTAGAGGCGCCCGGTTGGATTCAATCAGTAATTTCTATTGCGTGGAGGTACTTACGGCTATGGGGTGAGTGCCGATATGCTGGTCGCCACTCGATAATGATTGCTGGGACGCGACCATGACTGCCTTGACCCTTGCGGTTGCTCAATCCATTTCCATCGCGGGCGACGTGCCGGCCAATATCCAGCGGCACCTGGCGTTCATGCGCGCAGCGGCTGAGCAGGGCGTGCAACTGCTGGTGTTTGCGGAGTTGTCGTTGACCGGCTATGAGCCGTCCTTGGCGGGTGAATTGGCGATAGCACCCGAGGACGCGCTTTTAACGCCTCTGCGCGAGATGGCGCGGGCGCTGTGCTTGACCGCCGTGGTGGGCATGCCGATCCGCTTGACGCCAGGGGCGGGCGTGTTGATCGCCGCATTGGTGCTGGGAGCAGACGGTTCGCTTGCGGTTTACACCAAGCAGCATCTGCATCCCGGCGAAGAGGTGGCGTTTGTCGCGGGGCAGGGCGGTGTTGCACTCGAGTGGGGGGATGACCGAATTGCGCTGGCGGTCTGCGCAGACTTCTCCCACGCCAGCCATCCACGTCAGGCCGCACAAGCGGGAGCCACGGTATACGCCGCCGGCGTGCTGATCAGCGAAGGCGGCTACGCAACGGACAGTGCGCTGCTTCAGGGCTATGCCGCCGAGCATGGCCTGGTGGTGTTGATGGCCAATCACGGTGGCCCATCGGGCGGCTGGGCGTGCGCGGGGCGCAGTGCTATCTGGGCTGCCGATGGGCATTTGCTTGCTGCCGCGCCGGGTGTGGGCGATGCACTGGTCATTGCTCATCGCGACAGCGGGCGCTGGACCGGCCGATCGGTAGCGCTGTGTGCTGAAGAGGTTCGATGACATGACGTTTCACTTGCGCGCGGCGACTGACCAGGATCGCTCATTTGCCCGGACGCTGACCTACGAGGCCATGCGCGGCTACTACGCGCAATACGATTTGCTGTGGTCCAACGATGGTTTCGACGTCGCCTGGGCGGGGCGCGAGAATTGGTTGATCTGTAGCAACGACACCGTGATGGGCTTCATCAGCCTGAGTCGCGATAGCCAGGCGCTGTATATTCGCGAGTTGCATATTCTCGAATCTTTGCGTGGGCGCGGAGCAGGCAACTGGGTACTGGAGCAAATGGCGCTCAAGGCATGCGGCCAAGGTCGCGGTCTTTTACGGTTGACCGTGTTTAAAACCAATCCGGCAAAAAGGCTTTATCAGCGCAAGGGTTTGCAAGTTGCGGGTGAGGAAGCATGCTTCTGGCGCATGGAGCGCGATTGTCGGCCCAAACCTGTGGACCAATAAGTGACTCATTTGCGCAAAACAGGCACAGCTGTTTAATAAGCGCATACTGCGTTTAGGATAAAATTTCCTGTTCCTGCCTCAGGGGCTCATTCATCGGCAAGGATGATGCCTTCTTTCATGCCCAGAAGGACCGCTACCTTATGGGCCTCTCCACGCCGTCCTTTCTTGCGCCCGGCGAGCACCTGATAAGTGGTTGCGGGGTCGACACCGTGTTCCCGGGCGAACGCTTGAACTGACTTACCTTGATGTTCAAGCCAAGCCTTGGCTTGTGCAGCAGTACGAATTCCGGGCATAGTTCAAAACCGTTCAAGTTTGTTTAATCAAGGGATGAACGTATCACCTCTTGAAGGGTGCCAATTTAGGATCATACATCCAAATGAGTGGAATCGGTTCGCGTTTAAGGCAAGAAAGAGAGCGGCTTGGCTTGTCGCAAAAAGTGTTTGGCGAAATTGGAGGCGTAGAAGCGAACGCACAAGGAAAATATGAAAACGGTGGGCGTGCCCCGAAAGCCGATTATTTATCGCGTGTGGCCGAAAGAGGCGTGGATCTCCTTTACGTATTAACGGGAGCTCCCACGCCGGCTCAAATGGATAATCTGAGTCAGATCGAAGAAAAAGTGCTGGGCAACTACCGGTCGATGTTCAAAGAGGACCAGGATGCAATCAGCCGGTTGACCTCCACCTTGGCCGAACATTCGGCAACCCTGAAAGTGAACGGCAAATTCAAGCTATAGCCCGCAATTCCTGACCTTTCGCCCAGAAAACAGCGCTGCTCGTCGTTCGACGGGCACGCTCTTCGCGCTCAAACGCTATATATATGACACTTGCAACTAGGTCTGCGCCTTGGTTTTTTGCTAAGGTGTTCAGCAACCTATAAGACCATATCGCGAGGTGTCTGCTTGATTAGGGTGCTAGTAGTCGATGACCATGATCTCGTTCGTACAGGCATTACACGAATGCTGGCTGACATCGATGGCCTGCAAGTAGTCGGCCAGGCTGAATCGGGGGAGGAGTCCCTGATCAAGGCCCGGGAGTTGAAACCCGATGTGGTGTTGATGGACGTCAAGATGCCTGGGATCGGCGGTCTTGGTGCCACTACCAAATTGTTGCGCAGCCATCCGGATATCAAAGTCGTGGTGGTTACCGTGTGCGAAGAAGACCCGTTTCCTACACGCCTGCTGCAGGCGGGTGCAGCGGGTTACCTGACCAAGGGCGCAGGCCTGGCGGAGATGGTACAAGCCATTCGCCTGGTATTTGCCGGCCAGCGCTACATCAGCCCGCAGATCGCTCAGCAGTTGGCGATCAAATCCTTCCAGCCCTCCAGCGACTCGCCGTTTGATGTGCTGTCCGAGCGGGAAATCCAGATCGCCTTGATGATTGTCGGCTGCCAGAAGGTGCAGGTCATCTCCGACAAGCTGTGTCTGTCACCCAAGACCGTCAACACCTACCGCTATCGCATTTTCGAGAAGCTCGCCATCAGCAGTGATGTTGAATTGACCCTGCTCGCAGTGCGCCACGGCATGGTGGACGCCAGCGCCTGACATGACCACACCGTTTGATCCGAGTGCCTTTCTCTCGACCTGCAGCGGCCGCCCCGGCGTGTACCGCATGTTCGACAGCGAGGCGCGCCTACTATATGTGGGCAAAGCCAAGAATCTGAAAAGCCGCCTGGCAAGTTACTTTCGCAAGACCGGCCTCACGCCGAAAACCGCCGCCCTGGTGGCGCGTATCGCCCAGGTCGAAACCACCATCACCGCGAATGAAACCGAGGCGCTGCTGCTTGAGCAGACGCTGATCAAGGAATGGCGGCCGCCCTACAACATCCTGCTGCGTGACGATAAATCCTACCCCTACGTGTTTTTATCTGACGGCAACTTCCCGCGCCTGAGTATTCATCGGGGCGCGAAGAAGCAGAAGGGCAAATACTTCGGACCTTACCCAAGCGCCGGTGCGATTCGCGAAAGCCTGAGCCTGCTGCAAAAGACCTTTTTCGTGCGTCAGTGCGAAGACAGTTTCTACAAGAACCGCACCCGGCCGTGCCTGCAATATCAGATCAAGCGTTGCAAGGCGCCCTGTGTCGGCCTGGTTGAGCCGGCGGAGTACTCCGAGGATGTGCGCCATTCGGTGATGTTCCTCGAAGGGCGTAGCAATGCCCTCACCGACGAACTCTCCGGCGCCATGGAGCAAGCCGCGAGCACCCTGGATTTCGAGCGAGCCGCCGAGGTGCGCGACCAGATCTCCCTGCTGCGCCGTGTGCAGGACCAGCAAAGCATGGAAGGCGGAACCGGCGACGTCGATGTGATCGCCGCGTTCGTCAACCCGGGTGGCGCTTGTGTTCACCTGATCAGCGTGCGTGGCGGGCGGGTGCTCGGCAGCAAGAACTTCTTCCCGCAGACCGGTATCGACGAGGAGGTCGCTGAAGTCATGGCTGCGTTCCTGGGCCAGTATTACGTCAGCAGCCCTGAGCGCGATTTGCCGTCGGAGCTGATCGTCAACGTCGTGCATGAAGACTTCCCGACGTTGATCGAGGCCATCCACGCGTTGCGTGGCCGTGAACTGGACATCAGCCACCGCGTGCGCGGCACGCGTGCGCGCTGGCAGCAACTGGCCGTGACCAACGCCGAGCAGGCCCTGAGCGCGCGCCTGGCGAATCGACAGCACGTGGCCGCGCGCTTCGAGGCACTGGCCGAAGTCCTCAACCTGGACGAGCCGCCCCAGCGCCTGGAGTGCTACGACATCAGTCACTCCAGCGGCGAGGCCACCGTGGCGTCCTGCGTGGTGTTCGGGCCGGAGGGGCCGATCAAATCCGATTACCGGCGCTACAACATCGAAGGCGTCACCGCCGGCGACGACTACGCCGCCATGCACCAGGCCTTGACCCGCCGCTTCAGTAAATTGAAGGACGGGGAGGGCAAGCTGCCCGATATCCTGCTGGTGGACGGCGGCAAGGGCCAGCTGTCCATGGCCCGCGACGTGCTCAACGAACTGGCGGTGCCCGACCTGATCCTGCTCGGTGTGGCCAAGGGCGCCACGCGCAAGGCCGGCTTCGAGACGTTGTACTTGAATGATGCCGCCCATGAGTTCACTTTGAAGGGCGACTCGCCTGCGCTGCACCTGATCCAACAGATCCGTGACGAAGCCCACCGTTTTGCCATTACCGGCCATCGCGCCCGTCGCGGCAAAACCCGGCGAACCTCAACCCTGGAAGGCGTGGCCGGGGTAGGCCCGACACGCCGACGCGACCTGCTTAAACATTTTGGTGGCTTGCAAGAGCTCTCCCGTGCCAGCATTGACGAAATAGCCAAAGCACCCGGTATCAGTAAAAAGCTCGCTGAGTTGATTTATGCAAATCTGCACAGCGAGTAGAATGCCTACTCACCTCGCAGCCAGTTGTGCCGATGAATATCCCTAATCTGATCACCGTTCTACGCGTCCTGCTTATCCCGATTTTCATTTTGTTGTTCTATTTGCCTTACGAATGGAGCTACATGGCCTCCAGTTCGGTTTTCGCTGTTGCTGCCGCCACCGACTGGCTTGACGGCTACCTGGCCCGCCGCCTGGAACAGAGCACGCCGTTCGGTGCGTTCCTCGACCCGGTGGCCGACAAACTGATGGTGGCTGTCGCACTCGTGCTGCTGGTGCAGGAACACGGCAACCTGTGGCTGACCCTGCCGGCTGCGGTGATCATCGGCCGCGAGATCGTCGTTTCGGCCCTGCGTGAATGGATGGCCGAAATCGGCGCCCGTGCCCACGTCGCCGTGTCGAACATGGGCAAATGGAAAACCGCCGCGCAAATGCTCGCGCTGGTGATCCTGCTGGCCAACCCGTCGGACTTCTCCTTCTGGGTCTTGCTGGGCTATGCCTTGCTACTTGTCGCCGCCGGCCTGACGCTGTGGTCCATGCTCCAGTATTTACGCGCTGCCTGGCCTCATCTGCGGACCACCGTTGAAAAGAAATAAAACTTTTTTGAATCAAGGGGTTGACGGGTGCTGAGGATTCTATAGAATGCGCATCACCAAGACGCGGGAATAGCTCAGTTGGTAGAGCACGACCTTGCCAAGGTCGGGGTCGCGAGTTCGAGTCTCGTTTCCCGCTCCAAACATAGCGCTGCAGAGTTCCACTGAATTCTGTAAGCGATTGAAATAAGGACCTTCGGGTCCTTTTTTCATTCCGGCGGAAACCACTGAAATCCAGCACTATCCAGTGTTTTTAAGTTCTGTATGAGAGTCTTGAATTCGGACGCGCACTGAATTGAATCGCCCCGGGCCTCTCCGCCAACGAGAAGATTGACGCCCACCTATTCTGGCGTGACCTGTGCAAACTTTTTTGCGCTGAAAACGATTAGCCGATCACAGGATACGCGGATAGTTTTGACGCGCTCGTTGAGTTTTGCGAAGCCTTCGAAAATGCGCCGAAATCGAAGCGTGAGCGTGGCAACCTGATTATCACGGCGATTCATGAACAATTTGTCTTCCGCTTCTTCCCCAAAGAATAACTTCAACTCACCTTGTTGCCTTACATGACAATCAGCCCCGACAGGGGCTGATTGCGTAGTGCCTTAAAATGCTGGTGGTGCGCACGCCTGCCCGATTAGGTCGGCTTACGTGAGTCCTGTCGGGCCGGTCAGTATTCACGGGTGTAACCATTTTTATTCCTTCATTGAACTCCACGCAGGTCAGTCCACAAGTTCTGCTCTGTGCGCCAACGCGGTCATGAGTTGTGAAAGATTATCGGCAAGGGTGAGGATCTGCTGGCCTTGCATTTCATCCTGCCCGCTGTCGCGTTGCGAGGTCGGGCGCACGCAGCTGATGCTCCCCACGACTTTGCCGTCGCCATCGAATATGGGCGCCGCGAGGCCGAAGACGTCAGCATCCACTTCGCTGATGCTCAGCACATATCCCTGGCGGCGCAGTTGCTGGAGCGAGCGTCGGAATTGCGCCCACGTCTTGCCCAGATTGCTGGATTCGACATCACTCGGGTTTTCCAGAAACAGTTGGCTTTGGTGCCGCGAGCCCATATTGGCCAGGATTACTTTGGAAGTGGCTCCCATGAACAACGGTCTTGGCGAACCTCGTGAATAGCTCACCTGATTGGACAGATTGCCGGTTTGATGGACGCAGACCACTTGATCCTTGAACAATCGGCACACCAGCCACGCTTGCTCAGCACCCCACTGTGGAAAGCTGGGCTCCAATGAGTGTGCGGCGCGAACCAACGGATCACTGACGCGCAGTTGGCGATCCCAAGTGATGATTCTCGCGCCCAGGGCATAGCGACCGGCCTCTACCTGAAACAGCAAGTTGGCCTCAGCCAGTTCACGTACATATCGGTAGGCGGTGGAGCGTGTGAACCCCAGCGCATTTCCCATTTCGTCGACCGTCCAGATTGGATGGCGCTCGGTAAACAGGTCCAGGATTCGCAACATCCGCTCCAGGCTGGAGCCTTTGCTGTCAACCAGATGTTCGGCGTTGTCTTCGGAATCAAACGGTCTTTGCATGTCAGCGCTCGTCTACATTACTGTTGCGCAGGATACCAATTCGCGCGATTTCGATTTTGACGATATCACTCGGCTTCATCCAGGCCGGTGGCCGGCCGGAATGAACTGGAGGGTGTGCTTCTGCCAATCCCGATGCAGAGCACTTTGCCTGGGCTGGCAATAACCGGCAGAAGCAGATTTCACTCAATCCCAGGCGGGCAGGTCTTTGAGCGCATCAGCGCCCGTTCGCTCTGTGAGCGTGTTGGTTGTTGCTTGCTTGCGGGGTCCAGTCGCAACAGGGTAATCGCCGTCAGCGCGATGGCGCCCGGGATCAACGATGCGATGAGGATCTCTGTCAAAACCCAACCGGCCGCCAGCATCAAGCCTCCGCAAACAGGCCCTGTAATGGAACCCACTCGCCCGACGCCTAATGCCCAGCCGATGCCTGTGGAGCGTATTTCCTGCGGGTACAACTCGGCGGCTAAAGCGTTAAGACCTGCCTGCGCGCCCTGCACCAGAATGCCCAGCACCAGCATCGCGGGGAAAAGCGAATAAAGCGAAACCGGCAATTGGCTGAGCGCCAGCACGACCGCCAGGTAGCCCATAAACTCGAGGGTCAGCACGTTGACCGAGCCCCAGCGGTTCATCAGCCAGCCTTGTATAACTGAGCCGATCACACCTCCCAGGCTGAACAGAATAATCGCGCGGATCCCCATGCTTAGCGGTGCATGGGCTGCCACCAGCAGCGTCGGGATCCAGCTCATGATGAAGTACAAAATCAGCAGGTTCATGGCATACGGCAGCCAGAGTAACAGCGTGCGGCGCCACATGCCGGCGGTGAAAAGACGGCTCAGGGAAGTAGAGGCGATTGCCTGTTGGCGCGGACGGCCAAGGTTGGCGGGCAGTTCGGCAAGATCGGGTGCAAGTCGCTTGATGATCGCGCTCAGGGCAGGGCGACTGCCGGGCTTGCGACTGAGGAACTCAACCGACTCCGGAAGCCGCCTTGCCACGACGCCGGCGACCAGCAAGGGCAGCGCGCCACCGATCAGGAAAAGGTTTTCCCATCCCCAGGTGGCGAGGAGTTGGTCGACCGTCAAGCCTGCCAGCATCGCGCCCAGTGGCATGCCACAAAACAGCAGCGTGACGGCACTGCGCGCATAACGCCGTGGGCTGTATTCAGAGATCAGCGCCACCAGGTTGGGGATCGCACCGCCGAGACCTATACCGGTCAGGAAGCGCACGACCAGCAATTGCGCAACGCTGTTAACAAAAGCAGTCAGTAACGCGAACGTGCCGAACAACAGGATCGACAACACCAGAATCTTCTTGCGACCCAGGCGATCCGCCATAGGGGCAAGTAGCAGGGCGCCGAGCATCAAACCAAATAAACCTGCCGCGAACACTGGGGCCAGGGCTTGGGGCGTCACGTTCAAGCTCGAAGCCATGGCCGTCACCAGGAATCCGACGATCTGGGTGTCGAATCCGTCAAGCACTGCAACCAGGACGCAGAGGGCGAGCAGCTCCCATTGCAAGCGGCTGACAGGCCGGGCGTCCACTACGTCGCAGAGGATATTGCTGGGGGTAGGGGTGTGCATGAACGTACCTCTTATTGTTTTTATTGTCTGGGGCAGGCAGGTGTCCTCGACTACGGCCAAATCTATTACTAAGCAAAAATCCTGTAAAGAGAAAATATGTAAAAATCCCATATAGCAGGAAAAGTGTTATTTTTGCATTCGTCGGCGCTCTGCGTTTACCTCTCCAGTCCAGTTTTACTGCTGGGAGACCTACACGCCCGCGGCGCTCCTCATTTGTCAGCAGGCGGATCAACGGCGAGGCGATGGAGGTACTGATGATTGGACTCGCGGGCAACGTTCTGCCTGTTGTGCGATAGGTCCGTACCGATGAATTCAGCCCTGGGATTGAGCCGCGCCACTTGCGGCAGCAGGCTGGCTGGACCACAACCGATGTCGAGCACCACATCGCTTAAAGACTGGCTTGAGCGCAGCGTCTTACCAGGACTCGATCATGTTCACTCCTTGACCCGGCATGGCGGAGCGTTCGGCGAAGGTTTACCGCGTGATACGGGTGGAGGGGTAGAACAAAACATTGAGTACGAAGAGGATCATCCAGAAACCGATTTCCAGTGTTTCGGTAATAGGCTGGGTGTTTTTGATTGCACCGTAGACATGCACGAAGAACATCAGCATGAAGACCACGAAAAGAATATCGAAGGCATAACTGAAACGGCTGCCAGTGGTGGCCGAACGCAACATCGCTACTTCAACGACAAGAATGAACGCACCGAGGCAATGGCCGAAATAGATAGTCAGGCGTTCGTGTTCGGGGACGCTCCAGTGCATGAGCCGGGCCCTTTGAAGCGATTTTATTTGCGGTGATCACTTCTTCGCGATTTTCCAAGCAAGCGCCGCTTTTGTTTTTCCAGGAAAAACATCACCTCGAGCTTCAGATCATCGGGGTCGAGGAAATAAACGGCATAGTAGCCCTCGCCATAATCCGGATAATCAGCGGGTGCGTCGACAATCGTAACCGCCTGATCCAGCAGGAATGCGTAGAGCGCATCGACGTCCTCACGCGCGCCCAGCTCGAACGCATAGTGGTGGTAGCCCACATCGCCGGTCCGGTGCTTATGTTTGCGCCCCTGGGCATCGGCTTCGGTGATCCAGAACAGGGTTTCGCCGTTGGTCCAGCCAATAACCCGGTCGAACTCCCACTCGATGGTGAATCCCAGGAAACCGAGTACCTGATCATAGAACGCCCTGGAGCGTTCCAGATCACTGACACGAATGGCCAAGTGATCGATCCCGATGACGTTCACCATGTCAGGTCTCCTCGATTTCGATTTCGATTTCCAGGGACAAAGGGCTGCGTTGAAACTCAGAACGGTGCGTCGATATCGACCACGACAATCAGCTTGTGGTTGACGAACTCCTTGAGCCCCAGCCCGATCAGCTCGCGGCCGTACCCCGAGCGGCGCACGCCACCGAAAGGCAGATCGGCTTCGACCTTGGTCGGATGGTTGACGAACACCATCCCCGTGGAGATTTTCTTCGCGACTTCTGCGCCATGCGCCGTATCCGAGGTGAACACCGAGCCGCCGAGGCCGAACGGCGAGTCGTTGGCGATGCGTACTGCATCGTCTTCATCCTTGGCGCGGAACACCATGGACACCGGGCCAAAGAACTCCCAGTAGCGAGCGGGGTTGTCCTCGGCGACATTGGTCAGGATCGTCGGCTGCACGAATGCCCCATCGACCGGCACGGGTGGTCCGACTTCTTCGGCCTTGGCGCCGAGCTTCACGGCGTCGAGGATTTTTTGCTTGACCTCATTGGCGGCGCTTTGCGAGGAGAGCGGCGCCAGGGTCGTCTTCGCATCGAAGGGATCGCCTGCGACCAATTCCGCGACGCCCTTGCGATAGAGCGCGAGGAAGTCGTCATAGACCGCATCGACCACGATCATGCGCTTGGAGGACACACAGACCTGCCCGGCATTCCAATGCCGGCCGAACACCGCCCATTGGCTTGTTTTTGCCAGGTCCGCGTCAGCCAGCACGACGAAGGCGTCGGCGCCGCCGAGTTCCAGGGTGGACTTTTTCAGCGCTTTGCCTGCTTGTGACGCAACCACCGCGCCGGCGCCTTCCGAGCCGGTCAAGGCGACGCCCTGCACGCGGGTATCGTTGATGATCAGCTCGATCTGCGAACGCGTGGCATACAAATTACGGAAGGCACCGTCGGGCAGACCGGCATCCTTCATCAACTTTTGAAAACGCGCGGCGCTTTGCGGCACATTCGCCGCGTGTTTCAGCAGTACGGTATTACCGGCAGAAAGCTGCGGCGCCAGAATGCGTGCGATTTGGTAATAAGGAAAATTCCACGGCTCAATCGCCAGCAGCACGCCGAGCGGTTCGCACACGACCACCGCCTCACCCTCGGCAGGATCGAGAACCGGGAGTTTCTCCGGCTTGAGCAAGGTTTCGGCATTGCGCACGTAGTATTCGAAGATTTTTGCCGACAGCTCGACCTCGGCTTTCGCCTCGGCAAACAGCTTGCCCATCTCCAGCGTCAGTACCTTGGCAAAGGCGTCGCTGTCCTTGCGCAGGATATCGGCGGCATTCTGCAGGATGCGTGCACGCTCGGCGAAAGGCGTGTCCTTCCAGGCCAGGAAGGCCTCATGGGCCTTGGCGATGGCCGCGGTCACTTCTGCATCGGTCGCATCGGGAAAGGTCTGCAGTGTCTCGCCGGTATAGGGATTGATCGTTGCATATGCCATGTAAAAGCTACTCCAGAACCGTTTCGACTAGTGGGCCTACCCGCCGCTGAGCGCATGTGCCGGGACTGATGAAGGTACACGAGGAACGGGTTTCAAGCATGGAGCGAAAGGTCGCATGTCCATAGACACACGATATGCAGGGGAATTCACTTGACTTCAAGGGCTGCGACGACCATCACTGAAAGATGCGTGTCGCTCTGCCGATCAGCATCGCCAGTTGTCCGCCGTCAGCGGTGGCGAGCATTGCGCCAGACCTCGGACTGCTTGAGCGGTTGGGGTTGCGGATGACGCTTATGGCGGTTGGCTGCTGTCAGCCTTTGTCACTTGTTGGACCTACTACAACGCAAGCTCACTCACGGATACAAGGAGATAAGTATGAAAGCTGCTGTTGTTGCCCAAGGGCAACGCGTGAACGTGACCGAAAAAACATTACGGCCCCTGAAACATGGTGAGGCGCTCCTCAAAATGCAGTGCTGCGGGGTCTGCCATACTGACCTGCACGTCAAGAACGGTGATTTCGGTGATAAAACCGGGGTAATCCTGGGCCATGAAGGCATCGGTATCGTGCAGGCGGTAGGACCGGGCGTCACCTCGCTGAAGCCCGGTGATCGTGCCAGCGTAGCGTGGTTTTTCCAAGGCTGCGGGCACTGTGAATACTGCAACAGCGGCAACGAGACACTCTGCCGCGACGTCAAAAACTCCGGTTATACCGTGGATGGCGCAATGGCCGAAGAGTGCATTGTCGTCGCCGACTACTCAGTGAAAGTACCTGACGGGCTTGATTCTGCGGCGGCGAGCAGCGTGACCTGTGCTGGCGTCACGACGTATAAAGCCGTCAAGGTTTCCAATATTCGCCCGGGGCAATGGATTGCGATCTACGGGCTGGGCGGCCTGGGGAATCTGGCGTTGCAGTATGCAAAAAATGTCTTCAACGCCAGGGTTATTGCCGTGGACATTAACGACGATCAACTGCAGTTCGCCAGGGAAATGGGCGCCGATCTGGTCATCAACTCCCGCGACGAGGATGCCGCAAAAGTTATCCAGGAGAAGGTCGGCGGAGCTCACGCGGCTGTCGTGACGGCCGTCGCCAAAGTCGCGTTCAACTCTGCGGTGGATGCCCTGCGTGCCGGTGGACGCCTGGTCGCAGTCGGCCTTCCGCCTGAAGCCATGAGCCTCAATATTCCTCGGTTGGTGCTTGACGGGATCGAGGTGGTTGGCTCGCTGGTCGGCACTCGACAAGACCTCGTTGAAGCCTTCGAGTTTGCCGCGCAAGGAAAGGTGGTGCCGAAGGTAACATTGCGTCCGATCGAAGATATCAATCAGATTTTCGATGAAATGCAGCAGGGAAAAATCAAAGGCCGCATGGTGATTGATTTGAGTCATTAACGGGCCATTGGCAGCCGCTTAGGCGGCTGCCAATGTAGTGGTCTAATGAAACCTGATACCCCTTTAGGCGAGAATGCTCGCCTAAAGGGGTGTCAGATGAGCAAACAACGCCGCTCCTTTACGGCTGAATTCAAACGCGAGGCTGCCGACCTCGTGCTCAAGCAAAACTGCCGCTACATCCAAGCCAGCCGCTCACTCGGCATTGGTGAGTCAGCGCTGCGCCGCTGGGTTGACCAGGTCCAGAAAGGTCGCCAAGGCGTCACGCCGCAGAGCAAGAAGCTGACCCCACAACAGCAGAAAATTCAGGAGCTGGAAGCTCGGATCGCCCGGTTTGAGCGAGAAAAATCCATTTTGAAAATGGATACCTGCCTATCGTGACCGCCTGATGCCGACGTTGCCCGCTGGGTGCTACGGTGATGGCTTTCTAGCAACCCATTCGAGATGTCCCTATGAAACCCAATCCGACAATCGATAACGTATTACGCGTCGCGTTGGTTACAGGGTCCACTTCCGGTATCGGCGCAGCCATTGCACGTGCACTAAGCCGGGCAGGCTATGCAGTGGTGCTCCATTCGCGAAATTCTGCGGATACGGGACGCGCTATGGTTGCCGAAATGAAGCAGGCTATTTACGTGCAAGCGGATCTTGCGTTCGAAGCTGACAGGGCCAGGCTTATTAACGAGGCGATCGCCGCGTGGGGGCAGCTCGACGTATTGGTCAATAACGCCGGTATTAGCAGAGTCATTCCGCACGGCGACCTTGCCTCGGCCAATTCGACGGTGTGGCACGAACTTAACGAGATTAATGTCGTGGCGCCGTTCCACCTCGTCGCATTGGCCGAGTCGGCATTGCGCGATGCCGCCCGTTACCGTCGAGCAGGTTGTGTCGTAAACATCAGTTCGCATGCCGGTATCCGTCCTAAGGGCGCATCGATTCCCTATGCGGTAAGCAAAGCTGCGCTTAATCACATGACCCGCTTGCTCGCGGTATCGCTGGGGCCAGAAATTCGCGTAAACGCTGTGGCGCCTGGCTTGGTCGACACGCCTCTGACCGCCGAGTGGACAGAGGCCCAAGAGTTGTGGCGAACTCGCGCACCTATGCGCAGGGCCGCTAGCCCAGACGACATCGCAAACGCTGTTGTAATGCTGGTCGAGTCGGACTACTTAACCGGCGAGATACTCCTCTCTGACGGCGGATTGAATCTGACCTAGGTTTAGCGTGCTCCGGTATCTGGAGATGGTTGCAGGCGTTCCGCTTGCGCCTCGTTGACGGTGCCGATGTGTATTATTCCGAGATCTCAGGCCTCGGAAAGCTGAAACCGATAACCGACCCCATACAACGATTCGATGGGCGTTTCCCCTGGGCACGCCTGCTCCAGCTTGCGCCGCAAGTTGCGGATATGGCTGTCCACGGTGCGGTCGGTGACCACGCGGTGGTCGGAGTAGATCTTGTCGAGCAGTTGGTCACGGGAAAACACTCGCCCGGCGGAACGTGCAAAGGTGCTGAGCAGTCGCAGCTCCAGGGGGGTGAGGTCCAGTGCGATGCCGTCTATTGAAGCGCGATATTGCGCTTCGTCGATCAGCAGTCGCGGCGCGGCGTTGACCAGCAGTTGGGGGCCGCGGCGCAGGATGGCCTTGACCCGGGCCACCACCTCCCGTGGGCTGAAAGGCTTGCAGATGTAGTCGTCGGCGCCCAGGTCCAGGCCCAGCAGGCGGTCCACCTCTTCGACGCGGGCGGTGATCATGATGATGGGCACGGCGCTGAAACTGCGCAGGTCCTGGCAGACTTGCATGCCGTCTCGGCCGGGCAGCATCAGGTCGAGCAAGATCAGGCGCGGTGTTTGCGCACGCACTGTCGGCACTACCTGCAAGCCGTTGTCCAGGCACTGGGTCGAGTAGCCTGCCGCGACCAGATAATCCTGCATCAAGGCGGCCAGCTTCGGTTCATCTTCGACGATCAGGATCGGGTTTTTGTCGCTCATGGTTCAGATATTCCGTGGCAAGCGCAGGGTCAGCCAAAGGCCGCCGAGGGGCGAGTGAGCGGCGCTAAGGCTGCCGCCGTGGGCGAGGGCGATGTTGTGACAAATCGCCAGGCCCAGACCGGCTCCGCCACTGGCACGGTTGCGCGATGATTCGCCGCGATAGAAGCGCTCGAACAGGCGCGGCAACTGCTCGGCCGAAACCCCGGGGCCGGAGTCGATAAAGTCGATGCACACGTGGGTGCGATCCACGACGGCGCGGATGCGTATGAGCCCGTTTGGGTCGGTGTAGCGCACGGTGTTTTCCAGCAGGTTGGAAAACAGTTGCTGCAGGCGATTGGCATCGGCCAACAATTCCATAGGCTGGAACGGCAGGTCCAGTTCGACGCGCAGGTGCCGGTCGTTCAGGCGCTCTTGGAACATCGACACGCTGGCTTGCAGCAGTTGATCCACTGCGCACGCGCTCTTGCGGTAGGTCAGCGCGCCCACATCCGCCAGGGACAGTTCATACAGGTCATTCACCAGCTTGCTGAGCATGCTGACCTCACCTTGCAAAGACTTCATCGAGCCTGGGTTCAGGGTGCGTACACCATCCTCGATGGCCTCCAACTCGCCGCGCAACACCGACAGCGGGGTGCGCAACTCGTGGGAGACATCAGCCATGAATTCGCGGCGCATCTGTTCATTGCGCTCCAGGGTATAGGCGAGTTGGTTGAAGTCACGGGCCAATTGGCCCACTTCATCATTGGAGGCCACCGCCACCCGGCCGCTGTAGTCGCCGCTGGCCAGGCGGTGGGTCGCCGCGGCCACCCGTTTGACCGGCTCCAACAGCGTGCGGGCGATCCACCAGGCAATCAGCATCGCCAGCACCAGCGAAAAGGCGCCCATCACCAGGCTGGTGCGTAACTGGTATTGCTGGAACCGTTCGCCGCCGGCTTCGGTCACGCTCTGGAACGGGGTCACGGCCAGCCAGCCAACGGTTTCGTCGGCCACCACAATCGGACGTAACAGGGCGTCGTCGCCGATATCCGGGTAGCCGTTCACGCGTTTTTTGTGTTCATCCAGCAAGGCCATGCGAAACAGCGCGCCTGTCAGGTCCGACGCCATGGGCGTGCGCAAATCGTTCTTCGCCGGATCTTCGCCGAGTTCGGGCCGCATAATGTCGAACCAGCGATCCGACCGGTTGCGCAGGAACTCCCAGCTGCCTTCACGCGCGTAGGCACTGGCCAGGCGCGGTAGCACGGGCGCCATGCGGTCCAGCGCCTGCTCATTGAGATAGCCGAGAAAGCCCCTTCCAAAACTCCAGCTCGTCGCCACCCCCATGCTCAGGATGACCAGCAGCACACCGGCCAGTACCGCAATAAACAGCTTGGTGGAGATACTCAGCTTCATGCAGGAGGGCCGTTAAGAATGGATCGAACCATTTAGGCCCTGGCGACGAAAAGATTCAACCCGGTCGGGCAATCTTCAATTTTCCTGCACATTTGCCTTGCACGATAGCGCTGACTCAAGCAATCCCGTCTTGTAGAGGCCGTTATGTCGACGAAAATCATCGCCAAATACCTGGTAACCGCCGCGGTTTGCCTGTCTTTGTTCATCCTGGTCCTGCTGGGCGGTTGCTCCGGTGGCAAGCCGGAACCTCAAGCGATCACCCCCAAAGTCTCGGTGATCAGCGTAAAACCCCAGAGCCAAGTACTGACCACCGAGTTGGCGGGACGCACCCAGGCCTTCATGGTGGCGCAGATTCGTCCGCAAGTCGGCGGTATCGTCCAGCGGCGGTTGTTCGTCGAGGGCGCGGATGTCAAGGTCGGGCAAGCGCTGTACCAATTGGATGCGGCGTCCTATACCGCCGCGCTGGCGCAGTCCGAGGCGAGCCTGGTCAAGTACCGCGCCACGCTTAAATCGGCGCAGACCACCGCCAAGCGCGACGCCGAACTGGTGAAGATCAATGCCATCAGTCAGCAAACTAACGAAGACGCTCAGGCGACCTTGCTGACGGCCGCCGCCGACGTGCAAGTCGCCGAGGCGGAAGTCCAAACCGCACGGATCAACCTGGCTTACACGCGCATCACCTCGCCGGTCAGCGGGCGCATTGAAACGTCCACGGTGACCCCGGGCGCGCTGGTGGTGGCCAATCAGGACAGCGCATTGACCACCGTGCAGCAACTCGATCCGATCTATGTGGACGTGACCCAATCGACCACGGAACTGCTGCGGCTCAAGCGTGACCTGGCCAGCGGCGTGTTGCAGTCCAATGGCAACGGCGAGGCGCGGATCAGCCTGAAGCTCGATGACGGCAGCACCTACAACCAGACTGGGCGGCTCAAGGTCAGCGGGGTGAGTGTCAACGAAGGCACGGGCACCGTCACCCTGCGTGCCGAATTTGCCAACCCGGACCACCTGCTGTTACCGGGCATGTATGTGCGCGCGGTGCTGGAACAGGCGCGCAATGACCAAGCCATTCTGATCCCGCAAAAAGCGGTGAACCGCAGCGCCAGCGGTGTGACCACGGCGTTGCTGGTGGTCGATGGCAAGGTTGAACAGCGTGAGCTGACCGTCGATCGCGCGGTGGGTAATCAGTGGTGGATCACGGCGGGCCTGAAGGCCGGTGATCAGTTGGTCGTCGAAGGCGGACAAAAAGTCCGTGCCGGCGCCGCCGTCCAGGTGCAGGACGCCAATGCTCCGGCGGCCACGCCGTCCACCCCTGCGAAGGAGGGTTAAGCGTGGCGCACTTTTTTATTGATCGACCGATTTTCGCCTGGGTCATCGCCATCGTGATCATGCTCGGTGGCAGCCTGTCCATCAGCCAGTTGCCGCTGGAGCAATACCCGGACATCGCGCCACCCACGGTGAAGATTTCCGCGACCTACACCGGGGCCTCGGCCAAGACCGTGGAAGACTCGGTGACCCAGGTCATCGAGCAGCAGATGAAAGGCCTGGATAACCTGACCTACATGTCGGCCACCAGCAGCTCGGCGGGCAGCGCCAGCATCAGCTTGACCTTTACCGCCGGCACCGACCCGGATGTGGCCCAGATGCAGGTGCAGAACAAGCTGCAACAAGCCGAGTCGAGGCTGCCGCAATCGGTACAAAGCGAAGGCCTGACCGTGACCAAGGGCGGCTCGGATTTCCTGATGATCGTCGCCCTGGCATCGGATGACCCCAGCGTCACCGGCACCCAGATCGGTGACTACATTTCCACCACCTTGCTGGACTCCATCAGCCGCATAGACGGCGTCGGCGATGTGCAAACGTTGGGATCAGGCTACGCCATGCGTATCTGGCTGGACCCGGCCCTGTTGGAAAAATACGCGCTGATGCCTTCGGACGTCAGCAGTGCCCTGGAGGCGCAGAACACCGAAGTCTCCGCCGGGCAGCTCGGTGCCCTGCCGGCGATCAAGGGGCAGCAGTTGAACGCGACGATCAGCGCCCGCAGCAAACTGCAGACCGTCGAAGCGTTTCGCAATGTGGTGGTCAAGTCCAACAGCGATGGCGCCGTGGTGTTGCTGGGCGATGTCGCGACCTTGGAGTTGGGCAGTGAAAGCTACGACATCAGCACCGCCCTCAACGGCAAGCCCGCCGCTGCCATGGGGGTGCAGTTGGCGGCAGGCGCGAATGCGCTGAACGTCGGCAAGGCGGTCAAGGCCAAGCTCAAAGAAATGGAGCCGTTCTACCCGACAGAAATGCAGCTTAAAAATGTGATTGCCTACGACACCACGCCATTTGTCAGCCTCTCCATTGAGGAAGTGGTCAAGGCCTTGGGCGAAGCCATCGTGCTGGTGGTGTTGATCATGTTCCTGTTCCTGCAAAACCTGCGCGCGACGCTGATCCCGGCGATTACCGTGCCGGTGGTGCTGCTGGGCACGTTCGGCGTGTTGGCGGTGTTTGGCTATTCGATCAATACCTTGACGATGTTTGCCATGGTCCTGGCGATCGGCTTGCTGGTTGACGACGCCATCGTGGTGGTCGAAAACGTTGAGCGGCTGATGGGCCAGGGACTATCGCCCGTGGCGGCCACGCGTCAATCGATGCGTGAAATCACCAGCGCACTGGTCGGCATCACGATGGTGCTGAGCGCGGTGTTTATCCCCATGGCGTTTTTCGGCGGTTCCACCGGGATTATCTATCGGCAGTTTTCGGTGACCATTGTCTCGGCCATGGTCTTGTCGGTGTTGGTGGCGATGACCCTGACACCCGCGCTCTGCGCCTCGTTGCTCAAAACGCACGACGGCCAGGGGCAGGGTGCTCAGCACGGGTTCTTCGGCTGGTTCAACCGTACCTTTGAACGTGCCAGCGTCGGTTACGAGTGTTGGGTGGGTGCGGTGTTGCGGCGCTGGGGGCGCAGCCTGTTGCTCTATGGCGGAGTGCTGGTGGTCATGGCGGTGGGCTACATGAGCCTACCCACGTCGTTTCTGCCGGACGAAGACCAAGGAATCCTCCTGGCGCAGATCCAGTTGCCGGTCGGCGCGACGGACAGCCGTACCCAGGCCGTGGTCAAGCAGTTCGAGGACTACATCCTCAAACAGCCCGAAGTCGAAGCGATGATCAGCATCAGCGGGCTGGGCATGGGCGGTAACAGCCAGAACACCGCGCGGGCGTTTATCCGCCTCAAGGACTGGGGCGAACGCGGTGGGCCTGGCCAGGGTGCGGCGGCGATTGCCCAACGGGCGACCATGGCGCTCTCCAGCATCGGCGATGCCGACGCTTTCGTCATGCAGCCTCCGACCGTGCGCGGTCTGGGCCAGAGCTCGGGGTTCGACCTGCAACTCAAGGACCTCGGTGGCCTGGGCCATGATGCGCTGGTGGCGGCCCGCGAACAGTTTCTTGAGCTGGCCAGAAAAGATCCGCGCTTGCTGGGGGTTCGCAGCAACGGCCTGGACGATGCGCCGCAGCTCAAGGTCAGCATTGACGACCGCAAGGCCGGCGCCCTGAGCCTGAGTACCAGCGATATCAACACCACCTTGTCGACGGCGTTGGGCGGTACTTATGTGAATGATTTTCTCAACCAGGGTCGGGTGAAAAAAGTCTATGTGCAGGGTCAGGCATCCGCGCGCATGCAGGCCGCGGACCTTGATCATTGGTTCGTGCGCAACAGCAGCAATGAAATGGTGCCGTTCTCATCGTTTGCCAGCAGCACCTGGAGTTACGGCTCACCCTTGCTGGAACGCTACAACGGCAACGCCTCCCTGGAAATCGTCGGTGACCCCGCG
>ERZ1463017.11-NODE-11-length-20661-cov-20.793701_pt1 | contig 20661 bp, 17 predicted proteins | sample MGYA00564478_ERZ1463017 | MGnify/ENA primary metagenome ERZ1463017 (study PRJEB39244, sample SAMEA3635123) | Helicobacter pylori | study: EMG produced TPA metagenomics assembly of PRJEB11511 data set (Assembly of a 5300-year-old Helicobacter pylori... | reverse complement strand
TTATCAACGCGCAATTCGAGCAGGTGCTGCGCCGCGAGTTCAACCAGTACTACCGCTGGGCGTGCAGCCAACTGCCGAATCTGCACTTCAACAGCGAAGTGCGCTCGGTGACGTTCGATAACGGCCTGTTCCTGCTCAAGGGTGACACCTGGGTGCAGCCCTCGCGCCACCTGGTGCTGGGCACCGGGCAGCAACCGTCGATCCCGACGTGTGCGCAAGCGCATCTGGGCGATACGCTGTTTCATTCCGCGCAGTACATGACCCGCAAGCGCAGCCTCAAAGACCAGCGCGTGGTGGTGATCGGTGGTGGCCAGACCGGGGCCGAAATCATCCAGCATCTGCTGTCCGACACCGCCGCCTTGCCCGCCAGCGTGACCTGGGTCTCGCGGCGCTGGAATTTCTCGCCGTTGGATGAGTCGCCGTTTACCAACGAGCTCTACACCCCGCAGTACAGCGAGCACTTTTTCGCCCAGCCCGAGGCCGTGCGCCGACCATTGCTGGCCGAGCAGAAACTGGCGAGCGACGGCATTTCCCAAGGGTTGTTGCAGTCGATTTACCGCCGCTTGTACGAGCTCAAACATGTCTTGCAGCACCCCTGCCACGTTCGTTTGCTACCGGGGCGTGAGCTGACCGCGATTCACCAACGCCCCCATCACTGGAGCCTGTCGATGACGCACGGGCACAGCCAGGTGCAGGAGGAACTGAGTGCCGACACGGCGGTGCTGTGTACGGGGTATGCCTACCAGATGCCGGCCTGCCTGGAGGCGCTCGAATCACGGATTACCCGGCGCAACGGTGAGTACGTCTTCAACGATGACTATTCCGTCGCGTGGGACGGCCCGCAGGGCTCGGCCATCTACGTGCAAAACGCCGCCCGCAGCCAGAAAGGCATCGCCGACCCGAACCTGGGCCTGATCCCTTGGCGCTGCGCGAACATCATCAACAGCGTCAGCGGGCAAGCCCTGTATGACCTGGATCAGCCCGAGGCGTTCGTCCAATGGGGCGCCAACGCTGTATTCGACGAGGTCGGCGATGCGCGTTTCGATCGCCTGACCGCCCTCGCTAACTAGACCCAGGAACCCGATCATGGACCCCATCACACTTGCCCCCAACGGCAATGCCCCGGTGATTCGAGAAACCGAGGAGCGCGTAGCGCAGCCAGGCGTGCGCCTGTACCTGCATCATTTTGCCGGCAAGTTGGCCAACGCGCCGATCCAGTCATCGCGTTTCACCCTCGACCCAGGCAGCGTGACCGACAAAGACAAGCACGCCGTGAACGAAATCTGGTTTATCAGCGGCGGGGAGCTGGACGTCTTCTACGACGGCACCTGGCACGCGGTCAGAAATGGCGAAAGCGTGTATTTCGCGCCCTGGCGGCCGCATTTTGCGCGCAACAACGGCACCACCCAGGTCCAGGTGTTTTCGGTGTGGTGGGCATGAGCATGGAGCAGCACTTCGACCTGGTGATTGTCGGAGGCGGCATCATCGGTGCCTGGGCGTTGCATCATGCGACGCAACGCTATCCGCACTGGCAGATTCTGCTGATCGACCGCTACCGCATCGGCGACGGAGCCACCGCGCATTCGGCGGGCGTGCTCCTGGCCACCGGCCGCTCGGCCCGCGAACGGCGCCTGGCCGGGGAGAGCGCCGCGCTGTATCGGGCGTTGCGTGATCGCCTGGGCATCCGCACCACCCAAGCGCCGGTGTACTGGCTGGCCGAGCACAGCTTTAGCACGCACATCGAGCAGGCCCTGGTCGATGGGCCGGTTCAGCCTGCCGAGCTGTCGGTGCATGATCTGGCCTCACGCCTGGGCGCCTCACTCACGGTGGGCGCGAGCGAAAGCCTGCTGCGTGGCGGCACCGCCGAAAGCTACGAGCCGCCGTTGGTGGCGCGGTTGCTGATCAGCCACAGCCTGGCCAGTGCCCATGTGCGCTGCATCGAAGGCGTGGGCGTGCAGCAGATCGATGCGCTGGGCAGCGGCACGCGCATCACCCTGGCCGACGGTGCCACGCTGCGTGCCCGGCGCACCCTGGTCGCCACGGGGCCGTGGGTCAGCGAGCCGCCGTTCGGCGCGCTTGCCGCGCGCCATGGGCTGCGCGTGAAGAAGGTGGTGGCCTTGCATATCGACGGTGTGCCGCCGGCCAACGCGGCGGCGCTGTTCCTGCCGCAAGCCGACGCGTACCTGATGCCGTTGGCGGCACGTAACCAGTGGCTGTTCAGCTTTCGGTGCGATGAATGGGACGTAGCGCCGCGCAAGCATGCACTGGAAATCAACCGCCACGATATGCAAGTGGCCACGCGCACGCTGGCGCACTACCTGCCCGAGTTGGTGCCACGCTGTCGTGGCGGCCGGGTGTTCTGCGACAGCTACAGCCCCGACGGTGAGTCGCAGGTGAGCGTCGACGCCTCGCAGAATCTGGTGTTTGCCGGCGCTGGCAGCGGCGCCGGTTTCCGCCTGGCGCCGGGCATTGCCCGCGAAGCCCTTGAATTGATTGTCGCCCATTGGCCCGATGCGCCCGCTACCGCCAAACCCACCCTTTCTACTGTTTCGATGGATTGAAAAGATGACCGCTATCGCCGCGCAAACCTTCTTCCTGATGCCCATCCCGCCGACCCCGAACGGCCGGCTGCACCTGGGGCATATCGCCGGACCGTACTTGCGCATGGACATGCTGGGGCGCTACCTGCGCAGCCAGGGCCATCGTGTCGACGTGGTCTCGGCAGTCGACGGCTTTGACTCCTATGTGGTGTGGAAGGCGCTGCAAGAGCAGCGTGCGCCCGAAGCCGTGGTGCGTGACTACCATGCGCAAATCGCCCATGACCTGCGCGCGCTGGATGTCGAGGTCGATGACTTCCTCGACCTGGTGCAAGGCCCCTATGCGCAACAGCATGCGCGCAATGCCCAGCGCACGGTGGAGCGGCTGGTGGCGCTCGGGGTGACGCAAAGCGTGGTCGAACGCGTGCTGTATTGCCCGGACACCCGGCGCTACATGGCGGGTGCCTGGCTGCTGGGGCAATGCCCGTATTGCCGAGCGGGGGCAGGCGGCTACTTTTGCGAAGCCTGCGGCGCACTGTTTCGCCCGGAGGCCATGCTCAACCCGCAACCGCGCATGGGCGACAGCCCCTTGCACTGGGTTGAGGTCGAAAGCCTGTTTCTGAGCGTCGCCCACCCCGAGCAGTTGCTGCAACGCATGGCCGCCTGCGGTGCACCGGCGTCGATCATCGAGGTGATTGCGCGCTTCCTCGAACGCGAAAACGGCCAGGTACGGCTGACCGCACCGGGCGAATGGGGCGTCGCCTGGAGCCCGGACCGCTTTGGCAACCCGCGTGTGTTGTTCGAGTCCGGCTGGGAATATGCGCTGACCTGCGCTGATCGGTCCCAAGAGAACGCCCCCGAGCACGGCCATGCGATGTTGCGCAGCAGCGAGGTGACGACGCTGGTCAGTTTTGGCATCGACAACGCGGTGCTGCTGTTGGCCGGCAGTGTCGCGGTGATGGATGCCTTGCAGGATCACCGGTCGTTTGATTACGTGCTGACCAACTACTTCTACAACCTGCAAGGCGCGAAGTTTTCCACCAGCCGACTGCATGTGGTGTGGGCCGCCGATATCGTCGAAAAGACCCCGGCGACCAGCGACGCCGTGCGTTACTTCCTGAGCCGCGAAAGCCCCGAGCAGGGCGAAACCAATTTCGCCGTGGAGGAGTTTGTCGAGGTGGTCAACGTCGACCTGGCCGGGGCGCTCGACAGCCGTATCGACCTGGCGCTGGGCGCCCTCGATCACGCTCGGGTGCAGTCCATCGAACCTGCGCTGTTGCCGGGCCTGGAGGTGGCTGTCGCCCGGTTGGGACAGGCCTTCCGGTTGAACGCGGTGTCGGTGCGCGAGGCGTGGGCGGTGCTGCATCAGTGGATGCAACGCCCCGACCTGGACGTCACGCAGCCCGGCCACGCCTACCTGTGGCTCAAGGGCCTGGCGTACCTGGCCGCGCCGATCATGCCGCGCCTGGCCGAGTACCTGTGGCAGCGCCTGGGCCATGACGGGTTGCCGCTGATCCAGGCGCTCTATGCGGCCTCGCAGCCTCGGCTGCAGGCCTGGCTGCGCCCGCGCTTTGCGCCGCTGTCGCCGGCCGCATTGGCGCCGTGCTTGCCGGCCAGCGTGGTGCTTGCCGGGGCCGCCAGCGATGCATGAGTACGCCGACGTGATCGTGATCGGCGCCGGGACCACCGGCACCAGCGCGGCCTGGCACCTGGCGCGGGCCGGTGCGTCGGTCAGGTTGCTGGATAAAGGCGCGATTGCCAGCGGGTCGTCGGGCGCATCGCCGGGGATCGTGCGCGCTTATTATGCCGACCCCGCGCTCAGCCACCTGGCGGCGCAAGGTGTACGCGCCTATCGCGATTGGCAGCAGCGCTATCCCGGCGCATGCGGCTACCAGCGCACGGGGTTCCTGACCGGGATTGCCGAGCACGCGCAAGCGGCCGCCCAGGCCAACGTCGCCCACCTGCAGGCCGCAGGCGCTGCGCTTGAATGGCTTTGCACTGAGCAGGTGCGCGAGCGGGTGCCGGACCTGTACACCGACGGCCTGGCGGGTGCGGTCTACGAAGCGGACGCCGGTTACTGCGACCCGCGTCTGACCGCACGCAGCTTTGCCGCCGGTGCGAGCGCGATGGGCGCGGTGATCGAAGAGGGCCGGGCGGTGCGGCGGATTGTGCGCCAGGCCGGACGCGTCATCGGCGTGCAGACTGACAGCGGGTTTATCGCCAGCAGCCACGTGATCAACGCCGCCGGACCGTGGGCCGCCGCATTGGCCGCCGAGTGCCGCGCGCCGCTGCCGATCCACGCCACACGGCACTGCGTGGGCATTGTCGAGGTCTGCGGTGCGGATCAGCCGATGCCGGGCTACTGCGACCGCGACGCCGGCTTCTACCTGCGCCCGGATCGCCCCGGCCGCTACGTGATCGGCGCATTGAGCGGCGCCGAAGGGGCGCCCATCGACCCGGATGCCTTCGACCGCACCTTCAGCGACACGCAGGTGTTGGCCTACCGTGACCGCGCCGCGCAACGCTTGACGCGTCTGCTGGGTGCGCAGCCCATCGGGCGCCGTGTGTCGTTCTTTGACGACACGCCGGATGGTAATCCGCTGCTCGGCCCGGACCCGCGCGTGCCGGGGCTGATGGTCGCGGCAGGGTTGAGCGGGCATGGCTTCAAATTTGCGCCGTTGTTTGGGCAGGCGAGCGCGCAGTGGGTGTTGACGGGGGAGATGCCGGCGGCGATGGCGCCGTTTGCGCCGCAGCGGTTTATCGACTGACGGGAAGCGCTCCGGCTGTTGGTGGGGCAACAGCCGTTCAATAAACTGTGCGATTTCGCAGGCCCATGGCCAGCGTAAGCTGTTGAATTAAAAGCTTTATGGGTTTGGCATGAATTGTGTTGTCAGTCAATTGGCACTGACCCGACAACGGGAGGAATAACCCCCACTTTTCAAAAGAAACCAGACCATGCACAACACCTTGCAACGCACGTTTATCGCCGGCGTGCTGGCAATAGGCACCTTGGGCGGGCTGCTGCCCACCGTGGCCCAGGCGGCCAATGATCAACAGTTCATCCCGCTGGCGACCTACCGGGTCGGCGCCTATGCCTCCAGCGGCATCCCGTGGTGGGCGGGGGAGATCGACTACTTCCGTTATATCAACGAGGTCGAAGGCGGCGTGAACGGCGTCAAACTGGTCTGGCAGGAGTGTGAGACCGAGTGGAAGACCGACCGCATCATCGAATGCTACGAACGCTACAAGACCGGCCTGGACGGCGCGCCGACCGGCTTCTTTTTCACCCACAGCACGCCGGCGTCCTATGCGCTGATGGACCGTGCCGCTGTCGACCATATCCCGCTGATCGACGGTGCCGGCGGGCGTACCGAGTCGACCGATGGCCGCGTGTTCCCTTATGCCTTCCCGCTGTTGCTCAACTACTACGGCCAGGCGTCGGTGGGGATCAACTACATCGCCCAGCGCGAAGGCGGCCTGGACAAACTCAAGGGTAAGAAGATCGTCACGGTCTACCACGACTCCGCCTACGGCCGTGAAACCCAGGCGGCGATGCAATTGCTCGCGCAAAAGTACGGCTTCGAGAATATCCAGATCCCGGTGGCGGACCCCGGCAACGAGCAGTCGACCCAATGGCGGCAGGTGCGCCAGATCAACCCGGACTGGGTGTTCCTGCGCACCTGGGGTGTGTCCACCCCGGTCGGCATCAAGACCGCCGTGCGTTTTGGCATCCCGGTGGACCGCCTGATCGGCGATGTGTGGGCCGGCTCCGAAGCCGACGTGATCCCTGCGGGCACCGCCGCCAAAGGCTACCAGGCGCTGGCGCCATTCCCCGGTGGCGACAACTTTGAGATCCACCGCAAACTCAAGCAGTTCATCCTGGACCCGGGCAAGAGCAACCTCAAAGACCCGAGTTACTTTGGCAAGGTCTACTACAACATTGGCCTGATCAACGCGGCCATTGCCGTCGAAGCCTTACGCACCGGCCAGGCCAAGTTCGGCAACCGTGGGTTGAACGGTGAGGAAACGCGCTGGGCGTTCGAGCATTTGGACATCGACGTCGCTCGCATCAAAGCCTTGGGCCTCGAAGGCTTGCTGGCGCCATTGAAGCTGTCCTGCGCCGACCACGAAGGCGGCGGTTCGGCCCGAGTGCAGCAGTGGGACGGGCAAAAGTGGCTGCTGGTGACCGACTGGGTCCAGGCCGACCGCGCCACCTTGCGCCCGTTGATCGAGGCCAAGTCCGCCGCGTATGCCCAGGAGAAAGGCATCGCGGCGCGTGACTGCGCGGCCGAGTAGCGCCTGGTCAGGCGACGGTGGCCGCGCAAGCCGGTTGAAATCACAGTCACGGTATTGAGCGGGGTGTCGTCCGTCGCCGTCTCGGCAAACGCGGGCATGTCAGCAATCATCCATTAGGCCTGGCACTGGCCCTTGGTATGCGTGCAGCTTCGTAAGCGCTTTGAGAAAAACTGAGGGGCGAGTCGCTTGCGCCTGAGCAAGATAGATAATATGTTAACGGTATAACTAAAAATAATCGGTGGAGGGGGTATGCCTGCCTTATTTCACGCTGGCGCTGAGTTCGCCAACTGGAACCGTGACTTGCGTGCGGTGTGCGGTAACTTCAGCGCGATGATGTCCGATCAGCACCGCCTGTTTATCGGCAGCGTCCACGGCCAGGATGTCTGTGGTCTCGAAGTGGCGCATATCCGCACCAACGCAGGGTTGATCAGCCGCCACCGCACTCACGGCGATGGCGACGACGATCGACACTGCTTTCTGATCCTCCAGAGCAGCGGCCATCAGCGCATTCGCCAAAAACACCGGGTGCTCGAACTGGGGCCTGAAGACATCGCCCTGGTGGACTCGGCGCAGGCCTTCGAGATCGAACCTCAAGGCTTGGTGCAAAACATCTCGATTCATTTGTCACGCCAGGCAGTCAGCCTGCAACTGAGCCAGCAAGCGCTGTTTGGCAAGCTGGCGCGCAACAGCGTGGCCACTCATATGATTCGCACCTTGGTGCGTTCGCTGGCTGACGTGGAATTGAGTGAGGGTTATGGCGGCCAAAGCGATGGCCCGGCCTTGGAGCAAGCACTGATCGGTTTGACCGCCGCCGGCCTGGACGAGCGGGCCGAGGGCCAACCCGGTTTCGCCTGCGTGGGCCATGATGATATCTACGGACTGGCCACCCGGCTGGTCGAAGCCTCGCTGCAAGAGACTGAACTGGGCCCTGAATATTTGGCCCGACGCTTGAACGTCTCGGTGCGCCAGCTCTACCGGCTGTTTGAGCAGCGTCACGAGAGTATTGCGCGCTACATCCAGCAACGTCGCTTGGAGCGGGTAGCTCAGGACCTACGCGCCCAAGACCTGCGGCATGAGTCGATTACGCAAATCGCCTTCAAATGGGGGTTTGTCGACGCCGCGCATTTCAGCCGGGCCTTCAAGCGCCATTTCCAGTACGCCCCTCGGGACTTTCGCCAACACGCCTCCTAAGTGCCGGCCTGGCAGGGAATGCCAAGCGGTTTGGCAGACTCAGTCAAGTCGCAGGGCGTGGCAGGCCCTCTAATAAGGTGGCCTGGGCTGGGGTTGATACCGAGCCGCTTATTGCTGGAGAAAAATAAAAATGAGAACACGGAGCTTGCTGATAGGCAGCCCTTTACTGATGGCTGCGTTGTGCTCGGTAGTGTTGGCCGGTCCGGCTCAGGTCGATGGCCGGCGCATCATCGCCGCTGACCAGGAGCCGGGCAACTGGATGAGCCACGGCCGCACCTACGACGAGCAGCGCTACAGCCCGCTGGACAGCGTCAATGCGAGCAACGTCGGCCAGTTGGGCATGGCCTGGACGACGAAACTGGATATCGACAGCGGCACCGAAGCCACGCCGCTGGTGGTCGATGGGGTGATGTACACCACGGGGGCCTTCAGTATTGTCTATGCGATCAATGCCGCTACCGGCGAGTTGCTCTGGAAATACGACCCGAAGGTGCCGCCCGAAAACCTCAGCCAAGGTTGCTGCGGGCCGGTCAACCGGGGCGTGGCGGTCTGGCAGGGCAAGGTCTACGTGGGCAGTTTTGACGGACGCTTGATTGCCCTCGATGCGGCCAGCGGTCAGCCGGTGTGGAGCGTCGACACGATCATCGATCGTACCAAGAGCTATTCGATCACCGGCGCCCCGCGCGTCGTCAAAGGCAAGGTGCTGATCGGCAACGGTGGCGCTGAATTCGGCGTGCGCGGTTACGTGACGGCTTACGATGCCGAGACCGGCAAACAGGTGTGGCGTTTCTATACCGTGCCAGGCGACCCGAAACTGCCGCCGGAAAATGCGGCGATGGCCAAGGCGATGAAAACCTGGGACGGCGACGGCTGGGTCAAATGGGGTGGCGGCGGCACGGTCTGGGACTCCATGGCCTACGACCCGCAACTGGATCTCCTGTATGTGGGCACGGGCAACGGCTCGCCCTGGAACTATCAGTTCCGCACCAATGGCAAGGGCGACAACCTCTACGTGGCGTCGATCCTGGCGCTGCGGCCGGACACCGGCGAATACGTCTGGCATTACCAGATCACGCCGCAAGACCAGTGGGATTTCACCGCGACCCAACACATGATCCTCGCCGACATCAAGCTGGACGGCAAAGTGCGCAAGGTGATCATGCAGGCGCCGAAGAATGGCTTCTTCTACGTGCTCGACCGCACCAACGGCCAGTTGCTCTCGGCGAAGAATTTTGTGCCGGTGAACTGGGCCAGCGGCATCGACATGAAAACCGGCCGCCCGATCCTGACCGGCGCGGCCGACTATTCCAAGGAGCCGAAAGTGGTGCAGCCGAGCTTTCTCGGCGGGCACAACTGGCACCCCATGTCGTTCAGCCCGAAGACCGGCTACGTCTATATTCCGGCCCAGTACACCTTGGCCGAGCTGAAGGCAGCCAAGGCGCCGATGTTCCTGTCGAACAAGTCAGTGGTGAACTTCGGGCTGGATGTACCGGACTTGCCTGAAGACCCGAAAATCCTCAATAAAATTCGTGACGCCTGGAGTGGTGAGCTGATCGCCTGGGACCCGGTCCAACAGAAAGCGGCCTGGAAGCAGCCCTACATCAGCGCCGGCAACGGCGGCACGCTGGCCACGGCGGGCAATCTGGTGTTCCAGGGCACTGCCGACGGGCGCGTGGTCGCCTATCGCGCCGACACCGGCGAGCAGCTCTGGGAGCATCGGGCCAACTCCGGGGTCATGGCCGGGCCCGTCACCTACACCGTCAATGGCGAGCAATACGTGGCGTTCTCAGTCGGTTGGGGCGGGATCATTCCGCTGCTGACCGGGCCGTTGACCAACAAGGGCAAGGTGCGCGCCGAGTCGCGGGTGATTGCCTTCAAGCTCGGCGCCCACGGCGAACTGCCGCCGCCCAAGGTCGCGCCAGTGCTACCGACCACCCACCAGACACTCACGGCAACGCCTGAGCAACTGGTGCAGGCGCGCGGTCTGTTCAATGGCCTGTGCGCAGGTTGTCACGGCCTCAACGCCATCAGCGGCGGCGTGGTGCCGGACCTGCGCTACCTGAGTGACGACAAACACGCGGCGTTCCCGGCCTTTGTCAGCGGAGCGCTGATCACCAAGGGCATGCCGAATTTCTCCGACATTCTCCAGCGCGACGACATGGAATTGATCCGTCAATACCTGGTCAAGCGCAATCAGGATCTGCAGGCCGACCTCAAGGCCGCCGGGCACGTCGACACCCACTGATCGCCTACGGTTTCACCCATGCCTGACGACGCCCCACGGCGTCGTCATGGCGAAGCTCTGCCTCCAATAAAAATAACGAGACACGCCATGAAAACACTTAGCACTCTGACCCTCAGCGCTCTCTTCGCCGGTCTGGCCCCTTTGGCCCAGGCCGATGTAAAACCTGATCCGGGCGACTACACCGCGCTGCCCAAAGGCACCGATGTGGTGGTGTTGTACCAGCAGAACCCACGCGGGGATAAGGTGTATTCGGGCGGCAAGAAAGTCGCCGACAACCTCGACCTCGACATGACCGTCGGGGTGTTGCGTCTGATCCACTTCACCGAGTTCTTCAACACCGGGCTGACCTGGGACCCGCAAATCGTCATCCCCTTCGGCTACCAGAAGACCGGCGCCACCGACAGCAAGAACTCGGGGCTGGGTGATATCACCTTTGGTGGGACGGTGTGGACCATCGCCGACCTGGCCAAAAACGAACACCTGGGCTGGTCGGTATTCGTCACCGCGCCCACCGGCAGCGAGAAGAACCAAGGCTTCGCCTTGAGCAGCAATCGCTGGGCGCTGGACTTTCAGGTCGGTTACATCAAGGGCCTTACCGATAAAATCACCTGGGACGTGATCGCCGAAACCGAGTTCTACGACGAGCAGCGCTCCACCGCCGCCAAAAAAGACCCGTTGCTGCAACTGCACAACCACCTGCGCTACAACTTCACCCCCGACACGTACGCCGCGATCTCTTATCGTCATAACTGGGGCGCGCGCGAAACACTCGACCATGAAACCCTGGCCACCAGCCGCAGCAATGGCACGCTCGGTTTTACCGTTGCGACCATGCTGAGCAAGCAGGTGCAGGTGATGGGGCAGTTGATGCATGACACGTCGGTGCGTGAGGGCGTGAAGATTGATAACTCGCTGCAGTTTCGCCTGGCGTACTTCTACTGAATCAACGGCTGTCCGGCATGGACACGTTCCATGCCGGCGCTGGATCAATAGCGAATCATCACCGATTTGAGTTCGGTGTAATCCTCGATAAACGCTGAGCCGAATTCCCGACCGATGCCCGATGATTTAACCCCGCCAAACGGCACCGCCGGGTCGAGCAGCGTGTGCATGTTCACCCACACCGTGCCGGCGTGGATCGCGGGTACCATGCGCAGGGCTTTGCTCAAGTCGTTGGTCCAGAGGCTGGCGCTGAGGCCATACGGTGTGTTGTTCATCAGTTCCAGCAGCTCGTCTTCGCTGTCATAGGGCAAGAACGTGGCGATCGGGCCGAAGGTTTCCTCGTTGAGCAAGCTGTCGTTGATGCTGTTAGCGAGGATCACGGTGGGTTCGACATAACACCCAGGGCGATCCATGCGCCTACCGCCGTGGATAATCGTGTTGTTTTCGGCACGCGCCTTGGCAAAAAAACCTTCGAGCTTCAATTGGTGCTGGCGGTGGGTGACTGGGCCGAATTCGGTGCGCTCATCCAGCGGTGAACCGATGTTCAGTTTGCCCAGACGCTCGGCCAGGCGGCTCATGATCGGCTCGATCTGCGAGCGATGGGCGAAAAAACGTTCAGCGGCGGCGCAGATCTGCCCGGAGTGCAGGAAGCCCGCTTCCATGATGCCGTTGACCGCCTTGTCGAGGTCCACATCACGCAGGAACCCCACCGAGTTTTTCCCGCCCAGTTCCAGGGTTGCGCGGGTCAGCCCGGCACCCGTGGCCGCGCGGCCTACGGCGATGCCGGTCGGCACCGAGCCGGTGAACGAGACCTTATCGGTGCCGGGATGCTCGATCAGCGCCTGACCCACCGGGCCGCCGCCGGTCAACACGTTCAGGACGCCGGCGGGCAGGCCTGCGTCGACCGCCAGCTCGGCGACCCGCAGGATCGTCAGCGGGGTGAACTCACTGGGCTTGATAATGATGCTGCAGCCGGTGACCAGCGCCGAGGCGAGTTTCCAGATGGCGATCATGGTCGAGAAATTCCACGGCACGATGCCCACCACCACGCCCACCGGTTCGCGCAGGGTGAACGCGGTGTAGCGTTCGCCGGCGAAGGAGGGCAGGGACGGCGTGATGGTCTGGCCGCAGATCTTGGTCGCCCAGCCGGCGTAGTAGCGTAGAAAGTGCGCGGCCTGGTCCACTTCGAAGGCGCGGGAAATCTGGATGATCTTGCCCGATTGGCACGTCTCGATCTGAGCCAGTTCCTCGCGGTGTTGTTCCAGTAGGTCGGCGAGTTTGAGCAGCACGTTGCCGCGTACTGCCGGGGCGACCTGGGACCAGTGCTGGAAGCCACGGCGGGCGGACTCCACCGCCGCATCGACGTCGGCCGCGTTTGCATCGGCGACGTGGGCAATCACGTGGTCGGTGGCGGGGTTGATCACTTCGAGGGTCTGGCTGGACTGACTCTGCACGTAGCCGCCGTGGATAAACAGGGCATGGCTTCGACGCAAAAACGCTTCGACTTGGGGCAACAGGGGGATGTCGGTCATGGGGTTTTCCTGGTGGTGAACAAGAGAAAACCCTGAGGTTAAGCAAGGGCTGTCACGGCGGCTTGACTGTGACTGCCCGGCGCCATGTCGGTGTCTGCCAACGCCGCGTCTATTGCGGCTGACGGGCAGGATCAATACCCATGGAAAGTACAATTTTGCATCTGGAAGGTACATTTTCGCAGCGTGCCGCTCACCCCATACTGGGCCTGCAGCCGGTGCCGCTCCTCGATAATGGACAGCAGCCGGACATCCAATAATAAGCAGGGCCGTCCATGAAAAAGCCAAACCCGCTCCTCGAAGACCTCAAGTCCATTCTGCGGACCATTGCCGCCAATGCGTTCCAGGCGGAGCAAGACCGCAAGGTCCCCGACGAAAACATTGCGCTGCTCAAAAGCATCGGCCTGCACCGTGCTTTTCAGCCCAGGAAGTTCGGCGGCATGGAAATCTCCCTCCCGCAATTTGCCGATTGCATCGCCGTACTTGCCGGCGCCTGCGCCAGCACGGCCTGGGCGATGAGCCTGCTGTGCACCCACAGTCATCAATTGGCGATGTTTTGCGCCCAGTTGCAGCAGGAAGTCTGGGGCGATAATCCCGACGCCACCGCCAGCAGCAGTATCGCGCCGTTCGGCCGCACCGAAGAGGTCGACGGTGGCGTGTTGTTCAGTGGCGAGATGGGCTGGAGCAGCGGCTGTGACCATGCCGAGTGGGCGATAGTCGGCTTCCGGCGCAAGAACGCCGAAGGCACCCAGGACTATTGCTTCGCGGTGCTGCCGCGCAGCGACTATGCGATTCGCGATGACTGGTTTGCCGCCGGCATGAAAGGCAGCGGCACCAAGACCTTGATCATCGAGAACGTGCTTGTGCCGGAACACCGCATCCAGAAAGCCAAGGACATGATGGAAGGCAAGTCCGCAGGCTTCGGTCTGTACCCGGACAGCAAGATTTTCTACTCGCCGTACCGTCCGTACTTCGCCAGTGGGTTTTCCACCGTAAGCCTGGGGGTCGCCGAGCGCATGCTCGACGTCTTCCGCGAGAAGACCAAAACCCGCGTGCGGGCCTACACCGGGGCGGCCGTGGGCGCGGCGACGCCGGCGTTGATGCGCCTGGCCGAATCGACGCACCAGGTGGCCGCCGCCCGAGCCTTTCTCGAGAAGACGTGGCAGGAACATGCCGAGCACAGCGAGCAGCATCGCTATCCGACCCGCGAAACCCTGGCGTTCTGGCGCACCAACCAGGCCTATGCGACCAAGATGTGCATCCAGGCCGTCGACCGTCTGTTCGAAGCTGCCGGTGGTAACGCCTGGTTCGAGCACAACGAACTGCAGCGCCTGTTCCGTGACTCGCACATGACCGGCGCCCACGCGTACACCGATTACGACGTCTGCGCGCAGATCCTTGGCCGCGAGCTGATGGGCCTCGAGCCCGATCCCAGCATGATCTGAGTCGCTCGCCCCACGCCCCATCACAATAATCAGGACTGCTTGTGCACGCAGTCCGGGAGTCTTGCATGTCCGATAACCGCCCAACCCCCTTCGACCCACGCGCCTTCCGCCGCGCCCTGGGCAATTTTGCCACCGGCGTCACCGTGGTGACCGCCGCCGACGCCAGCGGGCGCAAGGTCGGCGTGACGGCCAACAGTTTCAACTCGGTGTCCCTGGACCCACCGCTGGTGCTGTGGAGCATCGACAAACGTTCCAACAGCCACGAGGTGTTCGAGCAGGCCAGCCACTTTGCGGTCAACGTGCTGGCCGCCGACCAGATCGACCTGTCGAATAATTTCGCGCGGCCCAAGGAAGACCGCTTCGCCGAAATCGAGTTTGAACCGGGCGAGGGCGGATCACCGGTATTCGCCGACTGCTCGGCGCGTTTTCACTGCGAAAAATACCAGCAAGTTGACGGTGGCGATCACTGGATCATGATCGGCAAGGTGGTGGCGTTCGACGATTTCGGCCGCTCGCCGTTGCTGTATCACCAGGGCGCCTATTCGATGGTCCTGCCGCACTCACGTATGACCCGGCGCGACGACAGCCAAGCGCCCAGCAGTCATTTTCAAGGGCGCCTCAGCCACAACCTGTATTACCTGATGACCCAGGCCGTGCGGGCCTATCAATCCGGCTACCAGCCTCGGCAATTGTCCACCGGCTTGCGCACCAGTGAAGCGCGCATGCTGATGGTGCTGGAAAGTGATGCCGGCCTGAGCACGCCTGAATTGCTGCGTGAGGTGGCAATGCCGGTGCGCGAGATCGACGAAGCCGTGGCCAACCTCAAGCGCAAGGCGCTGGTCAGTGACCCTGACGGCCGTGTGCGCCTGACCGCCGCAGGCCTCGAACAGGCTGAAGACCTCTGGTCGATTGCCCAGGAGCAGCAGGATAAGGTGTTCAGTGCATTCAGCGCGGAGCAGATTGATACCTTCAAAACCGTGTTGAAGCAATTGATCAGCCACGCTGGCTAGCCCCGAAAAGGCTCAGGAGCGGCGCAAGGCGGCTCCTGGTTCGATCAAAACGGCACCGCCACGGTCAGTTGGCTGTACACGTTGGTGCCATTCCCCCCCACTGGGTTGCCAGCGTTGTGCTGGTCCCGCTCGGGTTTGTACAGGCCCAGCAGCGGGGTGACGATCAGGTGCTCGCTCACCGCCCATTCGGCGTACAGGTCAAGCTCGCGGCCGTTCAGGTTTGGCATGCCGTGCGTGCTGACGGTCTGGTAATCGAAGAACAAGGCGCCGAGGGTCACGGCTTGGGCCGGCTTGACCTTGAGCGCGACATGTTGGATCACCGCGTTGGTATTGAATGGCCCCGCGTAATTGCCGGCGACTTCGCCCTGCACCCAGGTGCCAAAGCCGCGATTGAAGCCCGAGAACATCGCGTCCCAGTTTTTCGAATAGCGTGTGTAGCGATAGGTCAGGTCCGGCGACCACGGCAGGCTGGTGAAGGTGTAGCCGGCCTCGCTGTACCAGGCGTTTTGCGCACCGATGCGTGTGTCCTGCCAGGCATATTCGGCGGCGAAGTGCGCGTTTTCGATGCCGGCATTCCCGGCGCCGCGCAGGCTATAGAGGTTCATGCCGGCCCGTTGTTTTTGCAGGTCATTGGCGTAGCGCTCGTCGACGCTGATGCCGTGGATATAGGTCAACCCCAGGGTGCCCGGGGCGGCGCTGTATTCCAGGGTGCCGGCGGCCATTTCGGTGTTGGCCTGGGCGCGATTGTCCGACTGTATCCACATCAGGCTGCCATGCACGCCCTCCTTGCCGCCCAGGCGCAGCAGCGCGGTTTGATCGAAGGCATGGCGGGCCGCGAGGTAGTAGGCGCCGCCCCGATTGAATTCGCCGTCTGCCACGCCCTTGCCGAGGTTGGTGCCGTCATCGTTGATGATGAAACCATCGCCGAGCATGATCACCTGGCGCCCGAAGGACAGGTCCACGCCGTCCGTGCCCAACACCGGGAATAGTTCGCCAGAACGCCAGCCGGCGAAGGCTTCGTCAAATTGGCTGGTGCGTTCGCTGCCCGTGGTCACGCCGGAGGCATCGCCATCGCCCCAGGTGCCGGAACTGACCTGGTTGGCCGTGCCGTAGACGCTGCCCAGGCCGCCCAAGCGCTGCTCCAGGCTGACGCCATACTTGATGAAACCTTCGCGCCAGGTGGAACCGCCCGGGGTGCCGTCGTAGTTCTTGCGACTGTTGAACATCCCGTAGACGGCCAGGAAGTTGCCGCTTAGTCGCGTGTCGTCGTCCGCATACAGCTCGAAGGCCTGGACCGACGATTCGCCGATCAACAGCGCAAGGCCCATGCCGACGGCCTGGTACAGTCGGCGCGTGTTGTGTGTGTGCTCCATGGTCAGTGTCCCCAACTGGATGAGTGGAGGCGCATTAAGGCGAGCGGGGCCGGGCGGCGTCTTTCATCTGCGTGCCAGGCAATTGACCCAGGCCGCCAGCCGGCCGGCGATGGCAGGGAGCAACAAAACCCAAGGCAGCCAGGGGCAAGACGCTCAATCGAGGCAGGGCGCACAGTGGCTCAACGTCTAAAAATCCGCTGCTTGAGGGGCTGCACCATGTTGATCAACGACCGGCTTAGCGCACATTTGAAACAGGGCACCGTGGGCTTTCCCACGGCGCTCGCCAGCACCATCGGCCTGATCATGGCCAGCCCGGTGATCCTCACCGCCACCATGGGCTTCGGCATCGGCGGCAGTGCCTTTGCGGTGGCCATGCTGATCGCGGTGGTGATGATGCTGGCCCAGGCGACCACCTTTGCCGAGGCGGCGGCAATCCTGCCCACCACCGGCTCGGTCTACGACTACATCAATTGCGGCATGGGCCGGTTCTTCGCCATCACCGGCACCTTGTCGGCCTACCTGATCGTGCATGTCTTTGCCGGTACGGCGGAAACCATCCTCTCCGGGGTCATGGCGCTGGTGAACTTCGAACACCTCAATACCCTGGCGGAGTCGGCCGGCGGTTCGTGGTTGCTGGGGGTGGGTTTCGTGATTGTGTTCGGCATCCTCAATGCTTTTGGCGTCAGCGCATTCGGCAAGGCCGAGATCATCCTCACCTTCGGCATGTGGACCACCTTGACGGTGTTCGGCGTGCTGGGGCTGATCGCGGCACCGGCGGTGCAACTGGACGGCTGGTTCGGCGCATCGTTGGTGGGCACCGACCTGATCACCATCCTGTCGCTGGTGGGCATGGCCATGTTCATGTTCGTCGGCTGCGAATTCGTCACGCCGTTGGCACCGGACTTGCGCAACTCGGCCAAGGTCATGCCCAAGGCCATGATGCTGGGGCTGCTCGGCGTCGCCAGTTGCATGTTCATCTACGGCGCGGCAATGAAGCGCCAGGTGGAAAACGTGCTGCTCGATGCCGGCAGTGGCGTACACCTGCTGGACACACCGATGGCGATTCCGAAATTCGCCGAACAGGTGATGGGCAGCATCGGCCCGCTGTGGCTGGGGATCGGCTTCCTGTTTGCCGGGGCCGCGACCATCAACACCTTAATGGCCGGGGTGCCGCGCATCCTCTACGGGATGGCGGTCGATGGCGCGTTGCCCAAGGTCTTCACCTACCTGCACCCGCGTTTCAAGACCCCGCTGCTGTGCATCCTGGTGGCGATGCTGATTCCGTGCCTGCACGCGTTGTACCTGGGTGGCAACACCGACAACATCATGCACCTGGTGCTGGCGGCGGTGTGTGCCTGGAGTTTCGCCTACCTGTTGGTGACGATCTCGGTGGTGAGCCTGCGCATCCGCCGTCCGGACCTGCCGCGCGCCTATCGTTCGCCATGGTTTCCGTTGCCGCAGATCCTGTCCAGCGTCGGCATCCTGCTGGGCATCTGGTTTATCACGCCGCCGGGGATGAACCCGGCAGACATCTACATTCCGTTTGGCGTGATGCTGGCCGGCACGGCGGCGTATGCGTTGTTCTGGACGTTGGTGGTGCAGAAGGTCAATCCGTTCAAGCCGGCGTCAGTCGAAGCGGTGTTGGCCAACGAATTCGCCCATGCACCGAGCCAGCCTCACACCGAGTATCAGCGCCATGCTGCGAAGCCTGTTTGAGCGGTTCAGTGCCCGGCGCGCCCCGGCGGGGTATCGCCCTGGAGTGACCCTGGAACACCTGCGCCGTAACCTTGGCCTGGCGCACTTTCAGCACACCGCTTCGACCGTGGCCGAGGCGGTCCTGCTCGATGGCCGCTTGCGCGTGGAGATCGTCGAACGCGCCGAGTCGCAGTTGCTGATGCACCTGGTGATGACTGAGTTCGTGCTGCGCCTACCTGCCTCGCGAGAGGGCACGGCAAGTGTTGAACTGCACCACACCGGAGCCGTTTGGCGCACCGGCATTCGTTGCCGGCAACGCAGCGGCGACCCCGCGCTGCAGGCGTTGTTACAGCCCCACGGGGCATTGCTCCAAGCGTTGATGCCGCTGGATTTCAAGCGTCTGCGCATCGATCTGCAGGCCCGTCAGTGGTGTGTGCGCCTGGAGCATATGGGCGGTAGCGAGGTGATTAACCGCATGCCCGCGTTTCGCCGCTATATCCCGCTGAGCCCCGATCAACGCAGCGGGTTGCTGGCGACCTTGCTCCATTTTCAGCGCCTGCTGGCGGCACTCTGATCGCAGGTTTTGGCACCATTAGTGCAATCGCTTTGGTTGAGACGGAGGTGTTGCGGGCGCTTAGATAACATGTTAACTATTGCCTGACAACAACAAAAAAACCAAGGTGGACACAACCATGAGCATGCAAGCGGTTGGACAAGATGGGCTCGACAGTTGGACCCGCGATCTGCGCTCGATCTGTGGGCACTTCCACACAGAACTGGCGTTCAATCGCTCGCTGTTTATCGGTGATATCTCGGCCTGTTCCCGTGGCGGGCTGCCCCTGGCCAACCTGCGCACCAACGCCGGCCTGATCAAGCGCCCCAAGGTCCGCGCCGACCACGATGACGACCAGCAGTGTTTCCTGGTCAGCCAACGCAGTGGCTACAGCCAGATTGCCCAGGACGGTCAGGTCATTCGGCTGGGCCCCGGCGAATTGTTGCTGATGGACTCGGTAGGCTCCATCGAGATCACCCCGTTCGGGCTGATCGAGCACGCCTCCCTGTGCCTGTCCCGCCATGAAGTGTGCAAGCAACTTGGCACCCGGCCACGTACCTTCGGCAAAATTTCTTCAAGCAAAGCCTGCGGACGCATGCTGCATGTGTTGATGGATCAATTGTGCACGGATGCGCTGGAGGGTGACGCGGCGGTGGCGGAGGGCCTGGCGTTGCAGTCGGCGTTGGTCTCGCTGCTCGGCTCGGCCTTTGCGCAGCAGGAGGAGGCGACCGACGACTGCGCGGCACTGCCGGGCGTCAACCTGCGCAGTTACGTGCAAAAAGTCATCGATGAGTCGCTCAGCCAGCCGGGATTGAGCCCGCTGGGCCTGGCCAATCGCCTGAATATCTCGGTGCGGCATTTGTACCGGCTGTTTGAAGCGCAGGACGACAGTGTATGCCGCTACATCCAGCGGGCGAGGCTCAAGCGCAGTGCAGATGACCTCGCCAATCCGTTCCTGCGCGGCGAGTCGATCACCGCGATTGCCTACAAGTGGGGCTTCACCGATTCAGCGCACTTCAGCCGCTCGTTCAAGAAGCAGTTCGAGGTCTCGCCCAAGGCGTTTCGCTCCAGCCACGTGCAGCAGGTGGCGCAGGGAGTGTGAGCGTTCAACGAAGATGAAGCGAAGAAGCTGCCGGCGAGCGCCGGCAGCCGAGGCTACTAGGCGACGGCGAAGTAGTGTTTGACGAAGCTGGGGCTGACGATTTCCCACAGCACCGCAGTGCCTTTGGTCACGAACCAGCTGTCGCCGGCCTTGAAACGTGTCTGCTGGCCGGTGGTTTCGTCGGTCAGCAGCACTTCGCCGGTGACCACCGTGGCTTGTTCGGTAAACGGGTAGACCATGCGGAACTTGCCCTGGGTGGTACCGAAATAGGCGCTGCTGACCGGGTCTGTGGGCGCGCCGAAGGTCATCTTGCCGAAGGCTTTGCCGTCGCCTTCGAGCAACTGCGAGCCGAGGTCGGCCACGGTGCCCCAGGCGTCGAGTTCCGAAAGCTGGATGTCGTGTTTGAGGGGGGTGAGGGTCATGGCAGGTACTCCTGATGGGAAAAATTAGCGGCGACCGTTCCAATAGCCCGACAGTTGGTGCCAGGACTTGCCGGCGGTCAGCAACAGCGGGCGGATCGCGTCTTTGCCGAGGATGGTCGGGCGGCGGATCGAACTGAGCAGGTCGTAGCGCGCCGACCCTTCGCTCATGCCTTCGGCCAGCACCTTGCAAATGATGTGGCTGGGGGTCACGCCGAAGCCGGAATAACCTTGCACGTAGAAAGCGTTGCTACGGCCGGGCAGGGTGCCGACCTGGGGGAATAGGTTCGGGCTGCACGCCATCGGGCCGCCCCAGGCCAGGTC
>ERZ1463017.9-NODE-9-length-21087-cov-24.202976_pt1 | contig 21087 bp, 12 predicted proteins | sample MGYA00564478_ERZ1463017 | MGnify/ENA primary metagenome ERZ1463017 (study PRJEB39244, sample SAMEA3635123) | Helicobacter pylori | study: EMG produced TPA metagenomics assembly of PRJEB11511 data set (Assembly of a 5300-year-old Helicobacter pylori... | reverse complement strand
CCATGGAAGATGCGGGCGCACTGCCGATCGAGTTCGACGTCACCAACATGAACATGGGCGACGTGATCGACCTGTACCCGCATGCTGGCAAAGTCTGCAAGCACGGTACCGATGAAGTCCTGACCACCTTCGAAATGAAGACTCCGGTGCTGTTGGACGAAGTCCGTGCCGGCGGCCGTATCCCGCTGATCATCGGCCGTGGCCTGACCGAAAAAGCGCGTACCGAACTCGGTCTGCCACCGTCCGACCTGTTCAAGAAGCCGGAAGCTCCGGCCGAAAGCACCAAGGGTTTCACCCTGGCGCAGAAGATGGTCGGCAAGGCTTGCGGTGTGGTTGGCGTTCGTCCAGGCACCTATTGCGAGCCGAAGATGACCACCGTGGGTTCCCAGGACACCACCGGTCCTATGACCCGTGACGAACTGAAAGACCTGGCGTGCCTGGGCTTCTCGACCGATCTGGTGATGCAGTCGTTCTGCCACACCGCGGCTTACCCTAAGCCGATCGACGTGACCACCCACCACACCCTGCCTGACTTCATCATGACCCGTGGCGGCGTGTCGCTGCGTCCAGGCGATGGCATCATCCACAGCTGGCTGAACCGCATGCTGCTGCCGGACACCGTCGGCACCGGTGGTGACTCCCACACCCGTTTCCCGATGGGCATCTCGTTCCCGGCCGGTTCCGGCCTGGTAGCGTTCGCCGCAGCCACTGGCGTCATGCCACTGGACATGCCGGAATCGATCCTGGTGCGCTTCAAAGGCAAAATGCAACCTGGCATCACCCTGCGTGACCTGGTTCATGCCATTCCTTACTACGCGATCCAGGCTGGCCTGCTGACCGTAGAGAAGAAAGGCAAGAAGAACGCCTTCTCCGGCCGCATCCTGGAAATCGAAGGCCTGGACAACCTGAGCATCGAACAAGCCTTCGAGCTGTCCGACGCCTCGGCTGAACGTTCGGCTGCCGGTTGCACCATCAAGCTGTCGAAAGATTCGATCACCGAGTACCTGAACTCCAACATCACCCTGCTGCGCTGGATGATCGGCGAAGGCTACGGCGATGCACGCACCCTGGAACGTCGCGCCCAAGCGATGGAAGCCTGGGTTGCCAACCCGGAGCTGATGGTGGCCGATGCCGACGCGGAATACGCCGAAATCATCGAGATCGACCTGGCCGACATCAAGGAGCCTGTGCTCTGCGCGCCAAACGATCCGGACGACGCCCGTCTGCTGTCCAGCGTTGCTGGCGAGAAGATCGACGAAGTGTTCATCGGTTCGTGCATGACCAACATCGGTCACTTCCGCGCTGCCGGTAAACTGCTGGATCAGGTCAAGGGTCAGCTGCCAACCCGTCTGTGGCTGTCGCCGCCGACCAAGATGGACGCTCACCAACTGACCGAAGAAGGCTACTACGGCATCTACGGCAAGGCTGGCGCGCGCATGGAAATGCCGGGCTGCTCGCTGTGCATGGGTAACCAGGCACGTGTAGAACCGAATGCGACCGTCGTGTCGACCTCGACCCGTAACTTCCCGAACCGTCTGGGCGACGGCGCCAACGTCTACCTGGCTTCGGCCGAGTTGGCGTCGGTGGCTTCGATCCTGGGTCGCCTGCCGACCGTCGAGGAGTACATGGAGTACGCCGCGAAGATCAACACCATGGCCAGCGATGTGTATCGCTACCTGAGTTTCGATCAGATCGCCGAGTTCCGTGAAAGCGCTGCAAACGCCAACATCCCGGTGCTTCAAGCCTAAGGGTGTGTTGATGTAAAGGACGCCGCGTATCGCAAGATACGCGGCGTTTTTTTATGCCTGTGGATGGGCCTGCAAGGCCAGTTGCACCGCACCATCAACGCTCAAGCCGCTGAGCAAAACCTCTGGCGCCTGCGCCTCAGGCAGCATCTGCAATACTTCATGGGCATCATGTCGCACCCGCGCCAGCACCAGTTGCTTGCCCTGTGCGCGTGCCTGGGCAAAAAAAGCGGCCAGCGCTTCGATGCTGGTGCCGTCGAGGTCGTGGGATTCTTCCAGGCTCAACACCACCCTCTGCGCAGATGACTGGCGCATCAAGCGCAGGGCAGCGCCGAGGATGCGCTCGGCATTCGCGAAAAACAGCGCTTCGCTCGGCCGTATGATCAATACGCCGGGGATGGTCAGCGCATCGGCATGGTGTAGGCGGTCCACGAAGTCATGACTGTCGCCCAGCCGCCCAAGCACCTGGATATCCGCTGCCGACATCTGGCGCAACATCAACACCACGCTGATCGCGACCGACAATAACAAGCCATCCAGCACACCGAGCACCAGCACGGCCGCCACCGCGCACACCGCCAGCAAACGGTCGCGCCGCCACAAGAAGTAACGCCCCAGGGGCTGCAGGCTCAAACCGCGGCCCAAGGCATAGATCACCACCGCCGCCAACACCGGCTCCGGCGTGAGCGCAACATACGGCAGCACCGTCAACACAATCACCAGGATCACCAGCGCCGCGACAATCCCCGCCCAACGCGAATAGGCGCCAGCCGCCTCGTTCGCCGAGGTCGCCGAATACCCGGCGCCCGTCGGCATGCCGTGGAACAAACCGGACACCAGGTTAGCCGCCCCCAGTGCCAGCAAATCGCGGTTGGACGACACCCGGTCGCCATGTTTAAGGGCGAACGAACTGATCGAGCCGTAGGACTCTGCGTACAAAATCATGACCAGCGCAAACGCCAACTCGCCCAGGCGCAGCCAATCGGCAAACGGCAGCACCGGCAAATGCCCCAGCTCCAGGCGCAGGTCAATCAGGCCGATCAGCGCCACTCCCTGGGCCTGCAGGTTCAGGCTCTGGCCGGCAACAATGCCCAGCACTATCACCACCAGCCCACCGGGCAGGCGCGGAACGCGGGCGCATAACCACAACACCAGCAATGCCACCGCAGCTACCATCGCGGCGGGCCAGTTCCAGTGCGGCAGTTGCTCCAGTAACTGCGGCAGGAAGCGGATCAGGTTGTTATCGGTCAGGTGGACACCCACCACACCGGCCAGTTGCTTGAGGATGATGGTCAGCGCCAGGCCGAAGGCAAACCCGCGCAACACCGGCTTGGCGATAAAAGAGGTGACACCACCGAGCTTGAACAACCCGGCCAAGAGAAAAAACACGCCAATGATCAACACCAGCCCGAACGCCAGGGACAGCCTCAGCGCCGGGTCATCACCCGCCAGGCTGGCCGTTGCCGCCGCCAACACCGCCGCCGACGACGAGGTCGCTGAGACAATCGCGAAGCGGCTGGTGCCGAACAGGCCGTAGCACACCAGCCCGGCAAACAAGGCAATCACACCGGCCTGGGGCGGCAGCGCGGCAATGCTGGAATAGGCCACTGCCTCCGGCAGCAGTAAACCGGCAATCGATAAGCCGGCGAGTATGTCCTGGGTACGCTTCGACGCAGCGACAACGGGCGCATCGGTTTCAGTGTTCAATCGGCCCCACCCATCCTGGATAAAAAAGTGCTCCAGCTTAGCGCCCATTGCCGCGCGGCGGTTGCGCCGTGTCAGGTTTTGCGAGCGAAAAAAAGGGCCGATTCGCCATGTTTGCGAATCAGCCCTGGTCGGTGCAGCGCGCTGTCAGGACATCAGCGAGTAAATCAACGCGGTAATCGCCACCAGGCCGACCGCCGTGACAAACACATTGGACGCCTGCCCACGGTACTTGGCCATCGCCGGCACCTTGCGGATCGCGTACATCGGCATCAGGAACAGGATCGATGCAATGATCGGCCCGCCCCACGTCTCGATCATGCCAAGGATGCTCGGGTTAAGCGTAGCGACAATCCAGCACACCACCAGCATGAAAGCGGCGGTCATGCGGTCCAGGGCCTTCGGTGCCGGACGGCGGCCGGTTTTAGCGACCAGGCCCTTGAGGCCTTCGCTGGCGCCGATGTAGTGGCCCAGGAACGACTTCGCAATCGCCACGAACGCAATCAACGGCGCGGCGAAGGCAATGGTCGGGTTGTCGAAGTGGTTGGCCAGGTACGACAGGATCGACAGGTTCTGCGCTTTCGCTTCGGCCAGTTGTGCCGGCGACAGGGTCAGCACGCAACTGAACACGAAGAACAGCACCATCACCACCATCAACAGGTGCGCGCGCGACAGGATCTGCGAGCTGCGCTCATCGGCGTTCGCGCCGTACTGACGTTTCTGGTCCACAGCAAAGGCCGAGATGATCGGCGAATGGTTGAACGAGAACACCATCACCGGAATCGCCAGCCACAAGGTGCTGAGCAACGCCGAAGGCGACGGGACCACGCTGGCGGTGCTGAGGATGCCACCATTCCAGTGCGGGATCAGGTACACCGCCAGAAACAGCAAGGCGACGATGAACGGATACACCATCACGCTCATGGCCTTGACGATCGCCTGCTCACCGCAGCGCACCACGGCCAGCAGGCCGAGGATCAGCACAAACGCCAGGATCGCCCGTGGTGGCGGCATGATGTGCAACTGGTGCTCCATGAAGCTGCCGACGGTGTTGGTCAGCGCCACGCTGTAGATCAGCAGGATCGGGAAGATCGCCAAGAAGTACAGCAAGGTGATCAGCGCGCCTGCCTTGACGCCGAAGTGCTCTTCGACCACGTCGGTGATGTCGGAGCCTTCACGACCGGACAGCACAAAACGCGTCAGGCCACGGTGGGCAAAAAACGTCATCGGGAAGGCGAGCAGCGCCAGGATCACCAGCGGCCAGAAGCCGCCGAGGCCGGCGTTGATAGGTAGAAATAAAGTGCCGGCACCAATCGCCGTGCCGAATAGGCCAAGCATCCAGGTGGTGTCCTGACGGCTCCAGCGTGTAAGGATTACAGGTGTCGTGACATAACGTTCGTCGACGCTATTGGCCTGATCATTCATCCGATCGGATCTCCGCATTTCCACAGCAGGGACGAGTCAGAAAAACCTGACAGGCAGCGTCCCAACCATAACAGGGGCGCGATTGTCCGGGATTCTTTTGAATAAGCAAAGGCTTAGCTGAGGAACGGTTAAGCGGTGCAGAGGCTCAAGAGCGAGGTTTTCGGCTATTTTTGCGCGCTCAACGTGGAGAGCATCAGCGGCAGTGGCGTATCAGATGAATCCGTTATGAGTGCCCGAAACATCGTTATGCCTTGTAAGAGAATACCTGCGACTGTTGACTGTCAAACACATGCCCAGCATGATCGGCCCATGAACCTATTTCAGCTACGCCTCACCCGCACCACCACAACGACCGCTTCCGGCGGGTCGTGCGGTTGCCGTGGGGACTTGAACTAGACACCTCACAGATTCAACCCAAGGCCCCGCCAGCAATGGACGGGGCCTTTTTATTGCGCCTCCATCTGGCACACGCAAGGAGCAACACCATGGCTGACGCCCTGTTGATCATCGATATGCAAAGCGGTTTGTACGATGGCCCGGACCAACCCTTCGAACGCGAACGCGTGCTGGCGACCATTAACCAACTGATCCGTCGCGCCCGCACCGCCGGCGCACCGATCTTCGTCGCCCGCCACACTGGCCCGGCGGGTTCACCGATTGCAGCGGGCAGCCCGTATTGGCAGGTGTGGCACGCACTGGATGTCGATGAGGCTCGTGACCGGTTCTTCAATAAAACCCGTCCCAGTTGTTTCCTCGGCACCGATCTGGCGCAGCGACTGCGCGCAACACAGGTCAATGAACTGGTGATTGTTGGGATGAAAACCCAGTTCTGTATCGATACCACTTGCCGCGTAGCCGCAGAACTGGGGTTCTCGGTGATCCTGCCAGAAGATGGCCATACCTGCATGGACACCGCAACGCTGTCGGCGGCGGCGATCATCGAACATCACAACGCCACATTGGCCGGAGCGTTTGCGCAACGCGTGAGAGCCGCTGAGGTGAGCTTCTGACAACGTAGAGACCGTGAGAGCGAGCTTGCTGTGGCGAGGGCACACGCTCGGTGTCACCATGATTTTTCTGCTCCAACAAAACGATTTTGCCTACAAATCCCGCATACTCTTGCTCTCAAACCCTTCAGGAAGAGCCTTCCGATGACAACCACTGTTCTGGTTCTGGTTGAAACCATCAACGAATACCTGCCCATCATCGAAAGCAATGACTTTCATGTGATCCTGGCGCCGACGCCCGCCGAGCGTGCCCACGCCATCAAGACCCATGGCGGGCAGATCCAGGCTGTGCTGACCCGTGGTCCGCTGGGCCTGTATGCCGAAGAAATCGCCGCGCTGCCGCTGCTGGAGATCATCTGCGTGATCGGCGCCGGCTATGAACATGTCGACCTGCAGGCGGCGAGCAATCGCGCGATTGTGGTGACCAACGGTGCCGGGGTGAACGCGCCGTCGGTGGCGGACCACGCCATGGCCTTGTTGCTGTCATTGGTGCGCGGCATTCCACAAACGGACGCGGCAGTGCGCGACGGCGAGTGGCCCAAGGTGATGCGCCCTTCCCTGGGCGGCAAGCAACTGGGGATTCTCGGGCTCGGCGCGGTGGGCCTGGAGATCGCCAAGCGCGCCGCCTTAGGGTTCGGCATGCAAGTGAGCTACCACAACCGCCAGCCGCGCGATGACGTGGACTACACCTATTGCTCAACCGCCGTGGAGCTGGCACACACCTCGGACTTCCTGATCCTGGCCACGCCCGGCGGCCCGGGCACGCGCCACTTGATCGATCGGCACGCCCTGGATGCGTTGGGGCCGAACGGCTACCTAGTGAATATCGGCCGTGGCAGCGTGGTGGTGACCGCCGACCTGATCGACGCCCTGGAGCAACGCCGTATCGGCGGCGCGGCACTGGATGTGTTCGACGACGAGCCCAAGGTGCCCGAGGCCCTCAAGCGCCTGAGCAATACTGTGCTGACCTCCCATGTGGCCGGGCTGTCACCGGAAGCCGCCCACGATACGGTGCAACGGGTGGCCGATAACCTGCTGGAGTACTTCGCCGGCCGTCCGGTACTGACGCCGGTCGCCTTGCCCCCGCCCGAAAAATGACCGATCAGGCACGCTGATCATCATCCAACACGCGAACCTATTAAGCCGCCCCAACCTTGTGGCCGGGCGGCTGTGCGCATTAGATTAGCCAATAGTCCGAGGCCTTTAGAATAAGCAGAAGGGATAAGCATGGCGCTGAACGACCAATCGACCCAGATCCGCCCAGGCGAAGAACTTGATGCCAGCCTGATCGATCCCTATCTCAAGGCCCACATTCCGGGCCTGAGCGGCGCGGTCAAGATCAGCCAGTTCCCCGGCGGCGCGTCCAACCTGACCTACCTGCTCGAATACCCGGGCCAGGAATTCGTGCTGCGCCGCCCGCCGTTCGGGCACAAGGCCAAGTCCGCCCACGACATGGGCCGTGAATTCCGCATTCTCAATCAACTTAAAGACGGTTTTCCCTACTGCCCCAAGGCCTATGTGCATTGCACCGACGAATCGGTGATCGGCGCCGAATTTTATGTGATGGAGCGCGTCAACGGCATCATCCTGCGCTCCGACCTGCCGGCGGAACTGGGCCTGGACGCGAGCAAGACCGAAGCGCTGTGCAAAAGTTTTATCGACAAGTTCGTCGAGCTGCACCAGGTGGACTACAGCGTCTGCGGCCTGGCTGACCTGGGCAAGCCCGAGGGTTATGTGGAGCGTCAGATCCGCGGCTGGAGCGACCGCTACGAAAAAGCCCTGACCCCCGACGCGCCCCGCTGGGAGGCCGTGCGCGCCTGGCTCAACGACAAGATGCCGGCCGACCACCCTACCTCGAGCATCGTGCATAACGACTACCGCTTCGACAACGTGATCCTCGACCCGCACAACCCGATGCAGATCATCGGCGTGCTGGATTGGGAGCTGACCACCCTCGGCGACCCGCTGATGGACCTGGGCAACACCCTCGCCTACTGGATCGAAGCCGCCGACCCGGCGCCCGTGCAACTGATGCGCCGCCAGCCGAGCAACGCACCCGGCATGCTCACGCGCCGCCAGTTCGTCGACTACTACGCCGAGCGCTCGGGCCTTGAGATCGACAATTTCGACTTCTACTACACCTACGGCCTGTTCCGCCTGGCCGGCATCGTGCAGCAGATCTACTACCGTTTTTTCCATGGACAGACCCAGGACAAACGCTTTGCGCAGTTCATTCAGATGAACAAGCTGCTGGAGCAGATGAGCCTGAATGTCATCGGCAAATCCGCCCTCTGATCGACCGAGCCAAGACCCACAAGGAACCCCCATGTCCAAGACCAACCTGTTCGACCTCGACGGCAAGATCGCTTTTGTCTCCGGCGCCAGCCGTGGCATCGGTGAGGCCATCGCCAAGTTGCTGGCCCAGCAAGGCGCCCACGTGATCGTCTCCAGCCGCAAGCTGGAAGGCTGCCAGCACGTGGCGGATGCGATCATCGCCGACGGCGGCAAGGCCACTGCGGTTGCCTGCCATATCGGTGAAATGGAGCAGATCACCCAGGTCTTCGCCGGCATCCGCGAACAGTTTGGGCGCCTGGACATCCTGGTCAACAATGCCGCGACCAACCCGCAATTCTGCAACGTACTGGACACCGACCTGGGCGCCTTCCAGAAAACCGTGGATGTGAATATTCGCGGCTACTTCTTCATGTCGGTGGAAGCCGGCAAGCTGATGCGCGAAAACGGCGGCGGCAGCATCATCAACGTGGCCTCTATCAACGGGATCTCCCCGGGCGTGTTCCAAGGCATTTATTCGATAACCAAGGCCGCCGTGATCAACATGACCAAGGTGTTCGCCAAGGAATGCGCCGACTTCGGCATCCGTTGCAACGCCCTGCTGCCGGGCCTGACCGACACCAAGTTCGCCTCGGCGCTGGTGAAGAACGACGCGATCCTGAAAATGGCCCTGGCGCAGATTCCGCTCAAGCGCGTGGCGGACCCAAGCGAGATGGCCGGCGCGGTGCTGTACCTGGCCAGCGATGCCTCCAGCTACACCACCGGTGTGTCGCTGAACGTGGACGGTGGCTTCCTGTCCTAACCACATAAGCAGCACAATCCCCAGGTGGGAGCAGGCCCGCTCCCACTTTTTTTATCGCGTTGTCCTACCGCCCCTTTGGAGCAAGCGTCACCTGCGAGTAGTCTTGGAGCGACTCAGCCCCTCAGGACAAACATGGAACTGCACGTGATCATCAACGGCCGCAAGGACCTGGCCGAACAGCTTTACCAGCAACTGCGCGAAGCCATTGACTCCGGCCGCCTGGCCACCGGGGCCCAGTTGCCACCCAGCCGCCTGCTGGCCAAGCAACTGGGCGTGTCACGCAAGACCGTGTCCGACACCTACGCCACCCTGACCTACGAAGGCCTGCTGGTGGGCAAGACCGGCCGTGGCACGTTCGTCAGCCGCCGCGCGCCACCGAGCGAACGCCTGCAAACCGCCACCGACCTGGCCTGCGCCAGCAACCTGGCGAAGTGGCAGGCACTGCCCTCGGCCATGCGCCACCCAACACACGGCAGCCCCCTGCGCTACGAATTTATCGGCGGTGCCACCAGCCGCCAGCAATTCCCACAGGATGAATGGCGGCGCTGCACCCAGGACGCCCTGCGGCGTATCGCCCAGAACAGTGGCTTCTACAGCCAGCCCGAAGGCCTGCCGGCGTTGCGCAGCGCCATCGCCGGGCATATTGCGTTCTCCCGTGGGGTCAAATGCCGTGACGCCGACATCGTGGTCACCAACGGCGCACAGCAGGCACTCGACCTGATCGCCCGCGTGGTGCTGGAACCGGGTAGCATCGTCGCTATGGAAGACCCCGGCTACAGTCCGGCGCGCCAGTTGTTCATGGCGATGGGGGCAAACGTTATCGGGGTGCCCATCGACGATCAGGGCATTCAGGTCGACCAGGTCCCTGACGGCGCGCGGCTGATCTATGTGACGCCGTCCCACCAGTTTCCCCTCGGCATGCCCATGAGCCTGGCGCGCCGCGAAGCCCTGCTGGCCCGCGCGTTCGAGCTGGGCGCGATCGTTATCGAAGACGACTACGACAGCGAATTCCGTTACGAAGGCCGCCCCACCGACTCCCTGCAAAGCATGGACACCCGTGGCGTGGTCGCCTACGTCGGCACCTTCTCCAAAACCCTGCTGCCGGAGTTGCGCCTGGGCTATGCGGTACTGCCGCCGGCGATTTATGGCGCGGTGCTCAAGGCCAAGCAATTGACCGATCAACACAGCTCCACCCTGCCGCAATGGGCGCTGGCCAAATTCATCAGCGAAGGCTACCTGCTCAAGCACATTCGCCGCTGCCACAGCGTGTATGCCGGGCGCCGCGAGCGCATTCTGCAACGCCTGGCGGGTGACCTGTCGCCGTGGTTCGACGCGGTGCCCACCGTGGCCGGCTTTCATATGGCAGCGCTGTGCAAGGTGGCGGTGGACATCCCGCGGCTGCTGGAACTGGCACGCCAGGGGGAAGTGGGCCTATATCCACTCGATGTGTTCTTTCACGACACGCCGGTACGCCCGGGCCTGATCATCGGCTTCGGCGCCATCGAAACCCTGGACATCGACCCGGGCCTGGACAAGGTGCGTGACATTCTCCAACACATTGGCTAACGGGCCTTCACGCACGATTCAGGGGCGCCTGAACAGGCGGCGGTGGTCTTCGATCCGCTCACGGCAGACGCAGCCTTCAAGGTGATCATTGACCATCCCCATCGCCTGCATCAGCGCATACATCGTGGTGGGCCCCACGTAGGTCCACCCGCGTTTCTTCAAGGCCTTGGACAACCGCACCGACGCCGGTGACATCGGATTGGCCTTCCAATAAGCCAGGTCCACCACCGCCGGGCGCTGTTCAGGCGCCGGTTCGAATGACCAGAGCCAATTCGCCAGCGAACCACTCTCCTGCACCAACTCACATGCCCTGCGCGCATTGTTGAGGGTCGAGACGATCTTCGCACGGTTGCGCACAATGCCTGGATCAGCCATGAGCCGCTGGATATCCGCCTCGCCGTACTGCGCCACCCGGCGAAAATCAAAACCGTCGAACGCCCGCCGAAAGTGCTCGCGCTTGCGCAGGATGGTGATCCACGCCATCCCCGCCTGAAAACCCTCCAGGCAAATCTTCTCGTACAACTGAATGTCATCCGCCACCGGCACACCCCATTCGTGGTCGTGGTAATGCGGATATTCCGGCGCAGCGGTACGCCAACTGCAATGGGTCAGCCCCGCTTCGTTGGTGGTCAGCCCTGGTTTGTCCATCCATCACCTCGCGTGCTCAGGCGCGGATGATAAGCGAAAAAATTTGCTCCCCGCCAACCGCTCAAGCGCCGCCCTCACAGAGCAACTGGTCAGACCGGAACCCGCCAAGCGCGGAATATTTACTTGTGATCGGGAAAAACCCAAGCGTAGACTGGCCACGCACTGGACTTACCGGTAAGACCACAACAATTAAGCCCTGGAACCACCAGGGCACCGCATAGAGATCCCTCCCATGCTCAGATGGTGCTCGCGTTCGATTTTCCTGCAAGTCTTGATAGGTCTGATGCTCGGCATCATCTGCGGCTTGGCCCTCCCCGAATATTCCTCGCAACTCAAACCCTTGGGTGACGGCTTTATCAAGCTGATCAAGATGCTGATTGGCCTGATCGTGTTCTGCGTGGTGGTCAGCGGTATCTCCGGCGCCGGCGACTTGAAAAAGGTCGGGCGCATCGGCTTGAAGTCAGTGATTTACTTTGAAGTGCTGACCACCGTCGCCTTGGTGATCGGCCTGATCATGGCCTTCAGCACCGGTATCGGCACCGGCGCAAATATCCACCTGGAGCAATTGTCCTCCGCCGGCCTGCATGAACTGGCCGACAAGGGCCAGCACATCAAGGGCACCAGCCAGTTCCTGATGGACCTGATCCCCAACTCGGTGATCGGCGCATTTGCCGACAACAACGTGCTGCAAGTGCTGCTGTTCTCGGTACTGTTCGGCAGCGCGCTGAACCTGGTGGGCGAAGCCGCTTCGGGCATCTCGCGGCTGATCAACGAACTGAGCCATGTGATCTTCCGCATCATGGGCATGATCGTGCGCCTGGCGCCGATTGGCGTGTTCGGGGCGATCGCCTTTACCACCAGCACCTACGGCCTGGATTCGCTGCAACACCTGGGCAGTCTGGTGGGTCTGTTCTACCTGACCTGCTTTGTCTTCGTCTCGCTCATTCTTGGCCTGGTCATGCGCCTGTCCGGCCTGCGCATGCTGCCGCTGCTCAAGTACCTGCGCGAAGAGCTACTGATCGTGATGGGCACCGCGTCATCCGATGCGGTCTTGCCACAGATCATGCGTAAACTCGAGCACCTGGGCATTGGCAGCTCTACCGTGGGCCTGGTGATTCCGACGGGGTATTCGTTCAACCTCGACGGTTTCTCGATCTACCTAACCCTGGCCATCGTGTTTATCGCCAACGCCACCGGCACACCGCTGTCGATGACCGACCTGCTGACCATCCTGCTGGTATCGTTGATCACCTCCAAGGGCGCGCATGGCATTCCGGGCTCGGCGCTGGTGATTCTGGCGGCGACACTCACGGCCATCCCGGCGATTCCGGTGGTCGGCCTGGTGCTGGTGCTGGCCGTGGACTGGTTCATGGGCATCGGCCGCGCATTGACCAACCTGATCGGCAACTGCGTCGCAACCATCGCCATTGCGCGCTGGGAAAAAGACATCGACATCCAGCGCGCGAACAAGGTGCTCGACGGTGAGCAGGGGTATGCGTTCCAGGCTAAAAAACCGGTAGTGCCAGCGCATCAGGAGTTCTGATCCATTTGCATGATCGACGCAGATCACCTGTGGGAGGAGGCTTGCCCCGATTGCGGTGGATCAGCCTCATCGCAGGTGACTGATACAGTGCTATCTGGGGCAAGCCCGCTCCCACACTTAATCGTCGCCTTTGTGGCAATTGTATTCGCAACATCAAGGAGCCATCGACGTGATCACCCCCTCAACCGTCGTCAATTCAGTCGTAGAAAAACTCCGTGCCGCCCTGGCGCGGGGCCAGTGGCGCCGGGGCGAAATGCTGCCCGGCCAGCGTGAACTGGCCGAACAAATGGGCATCAGCCGCCCGAGCCTGCGTGAAGCCGTGATCGTGCTGGAAACCCTCGGCCTGGTGCGCGCCATGCCCGGCAAGGGCGTAGTGGTGTTGGAAACCAGCATCAGCGAGCCGCAATCGAGCGACGCCGTGGCCGACGCCAGCCTCGAAGACATCCTGCAACTGCGCTACACCCTGGAGCCGTTCATTGTCGGCCTGGTGGCCCAATCCATCAGCAGCAAGGAAGTCGGCCAACTGCGCCTGACGTTGATGGACATGCGCGAAGCCTTGGACGCCGGCGACGCCGAAGCGGGCATGAACGCCTACATCGGTTTCCACGAAGAACTGTTCGCCCTCACCTCCAACCCGATCTTCCAGAACGTAGTGCAGCAAACCAGCAACGCCCTCAAGCAAAGCGCCCAGGTGCTGCGCAATTCTCCCGAACACCTCGCGGAGCGCCTGCAGGAAAACGACGCCGTGGTGCGCGCCATCCGCAACAAAAACAGCGCGCTGGCAAGTGCCGAGATGCGCCGACACATCCTCCAGGAAGGCCTGCGCATGGGCATTCGCTTGAACATCCCGGACGACCACCTGGGTAGCTGATTTTTTGGAGACCGGCCATGACCGCCCACGCCCTGCAACGCGATCCCATCCTCCCTGCCCTGCGCCTGGTGGCGGGTAAAAAGCCCGCCGTGGATGACCTCTACCCTCGGCTGTTCGACGCTATCCTCGAACAACGCATCGGCCCCTCCAGCCGCTTTACCGAAGACAGCCTGGGCGAAACCTTTGGTGTGAGCCGCAGCGTGATTCGCCGGGTACTGGCCAAGCTATCCCAGCAACAAGTGATCATCCTGCGCCCGAACCAGCGCGCCCAAGTGGCTACGCCAGATGCACAGCAAACGCGGCAGATTCTGGAAGCACGACGCCTGACGGAAATGACCGTGGTGCAACTGGCCTGCGCACAGGCCACGCCCGCGCAGATACGCCAACTGCGCGAGCTGATTGCCCGCGAACGCGAGTGCATCCAGGGCGACCAGCGCGGGCCGGCGATTCGCTTGTCGGGGGAGTTTCACCTGCAATTGGCGGCCATTGCCGGCAATGGGCCGCTGGCACAGTTCCTCAATAGCCTGGTGCCATTGACGTCGTTGATCATTGCGCAGTTTCAAGCGAAAGCCTGCACGTACTGCGCGTGGCAGGAGCATGTAGCAATCGTGGAGGCGGTGGAGCAACAGGATGTCAGCGCAGCCGTGTCGTTGATGACCCAGCACCTGGATCAGCTGGAAACCAAACTACTCAAGCACCACTGATCTCCAGTAAACGCACAAACAAAATGTGGGAGGGGGCTTGCCCCCGATAGAAGCGTGTCAGTCAACAACTACATGACTGATACACCGCTATCGGGGGCAAGCCCCCTCCCACCGTTGCTTTACCGCTGAATCAAGCCGGCTGCAGCACCGACTGACCACTCAACGCCAAGTCGAGCAACTCACGGTTGGCCACCGCGTACATGGCGTAGTCCGTGCCAACCGCCGCACGGATTTCCACCATCATTGCGCGCCAACGATCGGCCATGTCCTGGTGCTGCTCAAGCCACAGGGCCACGCGGGCTTCCATGTCTTGTGGCGCGTCGGCCATTTGCAGTACGGAAATGGTGATCGCCCGTTGCTGCCAGTCCACGTCGTCGCGGAAGGCTTCGCGGGCCGCAGCCTGCCAGTTGTTGGCCACCGGCAGATCGCTGATCTGCTGCAGGTACCACGGCAAGTCCAGGGCGCTGCCGACGGCGAAGTAGGCCTTGGCCACTTCGGCGGCGTCATGCCCGGTCACGTCGGCGGCTTCGATGATCGGCAGCAAGGTATACAGGTGGGTAGTGCCTGCAACCATGCGTGCCAACAGCTCGGGTACGCCGGCTTCGGTGTAGGCCTGATAGCGGTTCTGCCAACCCTCGCGGGTCGGGCCTTCCAGCAGTTCGTCGAGCTTGAGGCCCAACGCCGCCAGGTGCGGACCGAAGTGTGCGGTGTCACGCCCGGCGTCCTGCTCGTTGCGACGGCTGCGCAGGAACCAGCGCGTAGCGCGACGGCCCAGGCGCATCAGCTCGTCCATCAACTCCAGTTGCACGTCGGCAGAAACCTGGTGGTCCAGGGCTTCGATCTGACGGAACCAGTGCGGGAGGTGGAAGATGTCACGCACGATCACATAAGCGCCGGCCACGTTCGCCGGGCTCATGCCGGTCGACTCTTTGAGTCGTTGAACGAAGGTGATGCCCATGTGGTTGACCAGATCGTTGGCGATCTGGGTGCTGACGATCTCGCGCTTCAGACGGTGGCGACGCATCGCCTCGCCGAACTTGGCGACCAGGCTCGGTGGGAACGCGGTCTCCATGTCACGGGTCAGGTACTCGTCATCCGGCACCTGCGACTTGAGCAGGGCTTCCTTGAGGTCGATCTTGCTGTAGGAGATCAACACCGACAGCTCCGGACGGGTCAGCCCCTTGCCGGTGGCGGCGCGCTCGACGAGCTGTTCCTCGGTCGGCAGGTACTCGATGGCACGGTCCAGCTTGCCACGGCTTTCCAGGTCGCTCATCAGGCGCTTGTACTCGGCGGCACGCTCGTAGGCACGGCGGGCGGCCAGGGACAGGGCCTGGGTTTGCTTGTAGTTGTTGCCCAACACCAGGCTGCCGACTTCGTCGGTCATGCTCGCCAGCAACTGGTTGCGTTGCTTGTCGGTCATGTCGCCGGCCTGCACCACTTCGTTGAGCAGGATCTTGATGTTCACTTCGTGGTCGGAACAGTCCACGCCACCGGCGTTGTCGATGAAATCGGTGTTCGAACCGCCGCCATTGAGGCCGAATTCCACACGCCCCAGTTGGGTCATGCCGAGGTTACCGCCCTCGCCCACCACCTTGCAGCGCAGCTCGTTGCCGTTGACGCGCAGCGCGTCGTTGGCCTTGTCGCCCACATCGGCATGGCTTTCGGTGCTGGCCTTGACATAAGTCCCGATCCCGCCGTTCCACAACAGGTCCACCGGCGCCTTGAGCAAGGCGTTCAGCAGTTCGGTCGGGGTCAGCTTGTCGGCCTTGATGTCGAAGCGTTCTTTCATCTGCGCCGAGATGGCAATGCTCTTCGCGCTGCGCGAGAAGATGCCGCCGCCTTCGGACATGATGCTGGTGTCGTAGTCGGTCCACGCCGAACGCGGCAGCTCGAACATGCGCTGACGCTCGACGAAGCTGGTCGCCGGGTTCGGGTTCGGGTCGATGAAGATATGCAGGTGGTTGAAGGCCGCGACCAGTTGCAGCTTGTCGGACATCAACAGGCCGTTACCGAACACGTCACCGGCCATATCGCCGACGCCAACCACCGTGATGCTGTCTTCCTGCACGTTGATGCCGCGCTCACGGAAGTGACGCTGCACGCCGACCCACGCGCCCTTGGCGGTGATGCCCATTTTCTTGTGGTCGTAACCGGCCGAACCACCGGAAGCGAACGCGTCGCCCAGCCAGAAGCCGTAGTCGATGGCGATGCCGTTGGCGATATCGGAGAACGTCGCGGTGCCTTTGTCGGCTGCGACGACCAGGTACGGGTCATCACCGTCATGCCGCACGACGTTGACCGGCGGCACCAGGGCGCCGTCCTTGAGGTTGTCGGTGATGTCCAACAGGCCGGAAATGAAGATGCGGTAGCAGGCGATGCCCTCGGCCGCGATCTCGTCGCGGCTGCCGCCCAATGGCAGGCGACGCGGCAGGAAGCCGCCCTTGGCGCCCACCGGCACGATCACCGAGTTCTTCACTTGCTGGGCTTTTACCAGGCCGAGCACTTCGGTGCGGTAGTCTTCTTCACGGTCGGACCAACGCAGGCCCCCACGCGCAACGTTGCCAAAGCGCAGGTGCACGCCTTCGACGCGTGGCGAGTAGACGAAGATTTCAAACTTCGGCACCGGCTTGGGCAGCTCAGGAATGGCCCGCGGGTCGAACTTGAAGCTGAAGTACGACTTGTTCTGGCCGTTGGCGTCGGTCTGGTAGAAGTTGGTGCGCAGCGTGGCCTTGATCAGGTCCAGGTAGCGACGCAGGATGCGGTCTTCGTTGAGCACCTGAACGTCGTCCAGGGCGCTGAGAATCGCTTGTTCCAGGCGTTGCTGCTTGTCTTCCAGGTCGTCGGCGGCGAGCTTGCGTGCCAGGTAGAAGCGCGTCTTGAACAACCGGGTCAACTCGCGGGCGATGTCGGTGTGGTTGTTCAGGGTGCTGGCGATATAACCCAGGTCGAAGCCCAGGCGGATCTGCTTCATGTAACGGGCGTAGGCACGCAGCAGCGCCACGTCGCGCCATGGCAGGCCGGCGGTCAGCACCAGGCGGTTGAACGCATCGTTCTCGGCGTCGCCGTGGACGATATGCACGAACGCGTCCTGCAGGGTGTCGTTGAGCTGCTGGATATCCAGGTTCACGCCTTCGGCGGCGATGAAGGCAAAATCGTGAATCCAGAACTCACGCCCCTTGGCGTGACGCAGACGATACGGGAACTCACCCAGCACGCGCAGGCCGAGGTTTTCCAGGATCGGCAGGACGTCGGACAGCGCCAGCGGGGTGTCGGCATGGTAGAGCTTGCAATGCAGCTCGCGCTGGCCGGACACCTGGCCCAGCGGCTGATAGAAGCTCATCACCAACGGGTTGGCTTCGGTCAGGCTGAGCAAGTGCTGCATGTCGACCACGGCCGAATGCGCGGCAAAACGCTCGCGGTAGCCGGCCGGGAAGCCTTTCGGGAAGTCCGCCAGCACGTTGGTGCCGTGGGCTTCGCCGAAACTTTCGACCACCAGGCTGGAGTAGTCGTCCTGCCAACTGCGACAGGCCTGCACCACTTCTTTTTCCAGTTGCAGCGTGTCAATGTCCAGGCGGTTCTTCGGGTCGACCCGCAGAATCAGTTGCACGCGGGCCAGTACGGACTCGGAAAAGAACGTCCAGAACTCGCAGTCCGAGGCTTTCAGGCGATCCATCAGCACTTGCTGGATCTTCTGGCGCACTTCGGTGGAGTAGATGTCACGCGGCACGTAGGCCAGGCAGTAGCAGAAGCGACCGTAGGGGTCTTTGCGCAGGAACACGCGGATCTTGTTGCGCTCCTGGATCTGCACGATCGACATCACGGTGCTGAACAGCTCATCGACCGGGGTCTGGAACAGGTCATCACGCGGCAATACTTCGACCACCTGCGCCAGTTCCTTGCCCAGGTGAGCCTTGGCCTGGAAGCCCGAACGGCGTTCGATTTCGGCGACCTTGCGGCGGATATAAGGAATCACCCGCACGCTTTCGCCGTACACCGACGAGGTGTACAGGCCCATGAAGCGGCATTCCTTGATGACCTTGCCGTCGGCGTTGATCTCACGGATCGACACGTAGTCCGGATAGGCCGGGCGGTGAACGCGGCTAGGGTGTGCGGCCTTGGCGAACGACAACACGGCCGGCTCGCGCAGGTAGGACACGGCGTAGTCTTCGATGCGCAGGTCGTCGGCGGTGAGGCCGGCGCGCAGCAGCTTGGTCAGACCGAGGAAGGAGCCGGCGTCATATTCGATATGACCGCCGTCGGCCTCGTCACGTACCACGAACTCTTCATAACCGAGGAAGGTGAAGTGGTTGCCCACCAGCCATTCCAGGAAGTTCTTGATCTCGGCTTTTTCTTCGCCGTCGATGCTGAACTGGCTGGCGTCGATACCGGCCAACAGTTCCTGGACCTTGGCTTTCATTGGCTCGAAATCGGCCACGGCCACGCGCACTTCGCCCAGTACCTGCTCCAGCTCTTTGCTCAGCACGCTCAGTTCGGCGACGTTGGCGCAGCGGTCGATTTCCAGGTACATCAGCGATTCTTGCTGGATGCCTTCGCCCTGGGTGCCTTTAGGCAGGATTTCCAGCAACTCGCCCTTCTTGCCACGACGCACGCTGAGCACGGTGGTTTGCAGGGTGTGGATGCTGTAGCCACGGCGGTTCAGCTCGGTACGCACCGAGTCGACCAAAAATGGCAGGTCATGGTGCAGCACTTCGACCGCAGTGTGGGTCGACTGCCAGCCATGACGTTCGTAATCGGGGTTGTAGACCCGCACCTGGGGTTCGGTGTGGTCGAAGCGCTCAAGCAGGCGCCAGGCAGACAGGGTGCAACCGGCCAAGTCGGAAAGGCGACGTTGGGTCAGTTCGTCCAGGGAAATGATGCCGAAAAATTGTTCAGCGAACAGCGCCACTTGTGGCAGTGCCTGTTCACTGATGTGCTGCGCCAGTGCCGCTTGCAGTTGATGCTGGAAGTCGGCCTTGCTGGCTGCGGTGAAGAACGCCATCTGTGGTACTCCGCTTGGGCTTGTTATTGATGGAAGCGTCGCGTGTTATCCCCTTGCGGGGAGACCGTCAGCTCTGTTCGCAGGTAACGATGTAAGCACCATAAACGAATCAGGGTGACAGGTGGGTGAAGCTGGACAAGACGATCAGGTCACATACAACTTCCATTAGACGTACACCTTGCCAGGCGACAGTGTGACGGGCAGGTCTGGCTCCCGACAGAGGGCACATCCGTTGCGCAGCTTAACGAGTGTAGGAAGGCAGCTGCTTGCGGCGCTGCGACATATTCGGTCATCGGCTGGCAATGCAGGGTTGCACAAAGAGCAACCACACGCTCCAGACTACAAAAAAACCGGTCACCGGCGCAGGTATCAAGCCAATGATAGCTAACACACTCGAAGCCCGTCGGCACATACCTACAGCACATCAAGCAACAGACCTCGAACATCAGGGAACTTTTCCTGCGCCAACCGCCAATCAAAAAAACACAGGGAGCGTGGCTTACCGACCGTCATCTATTGCAGGCCCGTCATGATTACGCCAACAGCTCCCTCGCCCATCATTTCGCAATCCACCCCGTCACCGGACACCATCAAACCGCCGATTTCGTTCGCCGACAGCGGCGTATATTCTGCCGAGTGGGATAAATATAATCAGCCGGCCGCCAGGCCGCAGCCGAGCAGTGACCAAGAGCGGTTCGAAACGTGGAAGCTGCAAAACGCAAGTTGGATTAGATGTTGATCCAGATAAAACCTACTTGACGACCATCGCTTACGACCACACTTCGTACACGCGCCCCCGCAAGGGATATGTCATAAAAAAAATCTCACTCACCGATGCAGCCATGCGAAACATTCAGGGCGAAGAACTACCGTCAGGCATGCCGCTGTTTAGATATTCAACTTATAAGAACGGCAAGCCCAGTTTTGATATACAAGAAAACTCAAGGCATTCTAAAGACCAGCCCAGTATCAACGGCGTCTTCGATGCGCCTGACGGAGAAAGGATTTCAACGCACTACACAGGTCTTTATACCGAGCCCGACAGTTCGTCCCCCAACGCATACAGCGCTGAAACCAGGTTCCCCTGTCGCCTGACGACTTTATGAAAATGACGTGGGACCACGCCTATAAAAAGCCATACGACACGTACATTGATCACTATTGGGACACGAACCGAAAAGCATATCCGACGCGTATAAAGTTTAATTTCTTACACGCCGCCAGCCAGCAATATCACCATCACTCCCTAAGCAAGGAAGACCTGCGCCTCGCTGAGCGGGCAGCCGTAACGCCACACGGCAAATCATTCGCACAACTCACACCTGACGATCTCAACAAGCCCTACCAGCCAGACCCTGACCTGGAAATAAAACTCCTCAGTTACAGCGGTGCCCAGTCTTCAGACGTATTCTATGTTCGAGACAAGAAAACCCAGAGAACGCTGCTCTTCATGCCAGGCAACGCCCCTCAAATCATTCCGTCCGACTCACCCAAAGAAATGAATAAGTGGCTCGGCGCACACATTGCCGACCCCAATAATGAACACTCATTTTTAAGTCATTTCCTTATGGACGACGCACCCAGCACCCTGTTTTATGGCGGCATTCAAAAGCGCTTGCAGATCCACCAACACCTGGCAAAAGAACAAGGTGCCGCTGCTTACTACGAACGGCTCCACGCTTGGAAAGAGGGCGGCATGTTCGCCGGAAAGACAGTGGACGACCCCTTCAAGGAAACTCAGAAACGCACCGAGTCTGCCACTCGATCAGACGCGTACTATC
>ERZ1463017.6-NODE-6-length-24186-cov-24.011728_pt1 | contig 24186 bp, 17 predicted proteins | sample MGYA00564478_ERZ1463017 | MGnify/ENA primary metagenome ERZ1463017 (study PRJEB39244, sample SAMEA3635123) | Helicobacter pylori | study: EMG produced TPA metagenomics assembly of PRJEB11511 data set (Assembly of a 5300-year-old Helicobacter pylori... | reverse complement strand
TTGCTTACTTTTGCGCTTTTCAAAAGTGAGCCGCCGTAAGGGCGGAACCCATAGCAGCCATTACCGCAGGAACGGATATGTACCCGGTCAACCGAAAGAACATGGTCGGCCCAGAGGCCGCCATCACAGGCAAGCCAGCTCCCACATTTGGAACGAGGTGAACCTGTTGGATCTGTATCGGCTGTCAGGTCGCCATCGCAAGCAAGCCAGCGCCCAAGCGTAGACCTGCATACACCCGATAAAACACCTCAGCCAATCAAGACGCCAACCGCGCCCGCCGCGCCTTGAGCCCCGCAAACAACGACGGCGCCAACGCCACCGTCGCCGACCCCAACACCACCACCAGCGCCCCCGCATAGCCCAGCGCATTGATCTCTTCAGCCTGCACAAAACCCGGCCACCACCACGCCGCCAAGGCCACCGCCACAAACGTCACCAACGGCGTCAGCGCCAGGGTCGCACTCACCCGCGAGGCTTCCCAATGAGCCAGGGCCTCGGCAAATGCCCCATAGGCCACCAGCGTGTTCATGCAGCACGCCAGCAGCAGCCAGCCTTGCAGCGGGCTCAGTTGCAGGGCCTCCAGCGGATGCGCCCAAGGCGTGAGCAACACAGCACACGACAGATAGATCACCATCATCACCTGCAGCGAATTCCACACCGTCAGCAATTGCTTCTGGCCCAGGGCGTAGAACACCCAGATCGTGGTGGCGAGCAGGACCGTCAGCACCCCGGCGGTGTAAGTGCCCAGGGACGTCAGCAACTCCACCAGACGCTGGTTGAAGAACAGGCCAAAGCCGATGAGCAACGCCACCAGGCCCAACACCTGGCCCAGGCTGAAGCGTTCTTTAAACACAAACACGCTGGCGACCATCAGGAAGATCGGCCCCATCTGCACCACCAGTTGCGCCGTGCCGGGGCTGAGCACTTTCAGGCCTACCAGGTACAGCACGTAGTTGCCCACCAGGCCGCACACGGCCATTGCGACCAGCCAACCGCCGCGCGGCCCGAGCGCGCGCACACTGGGCAACCGCTTGACGGCGGCGAGATAGACAAACAGGCAACTGCCCGCGACCGTCAAGCGAAACCAGGTGACGGTAATCGGGTCCATCACTTGCAGCACTTGCTTGAGTTTGATCGGGAGAATGCCCCAGAGCAGCGCGGTCAGCAGGGTCAAGCAAAAGCCATAGACCCAGCGCCCGGAAGAGATGTGCATGCGTGCCCCAGAAGCCAGAGGAAGTCGAACAGGCATTCTAGGGGCAAGGACACGAATTGGGATACGCCGCCGTTCAAATGTGAGGGCAGGCTTGCCTGCCCCCCACAGCGGACTCAGCGCACAGCTTCGAACAGCCCGGTCGCCCCCATGCCGCCGCCCACGCACATGGTGACGACGCCATAGCGCAGATTACGCCGCTGCAACTCACGCACCAGATGCCCGACTTGCCGCGAACCCGTCATGCCGAACGGGTGGCCGATGGAGATCGAGCCACCGTTGACGTTGTATTTGGCATTGTCGATTTCCAAGCGGTCGCGTGCGTACAGGCATTGGGAGGCGAACGCTTCGTTGAGCTCCCACAGGTCGATATCCGCCACCTGCAAGCCCCTGGCCTTGAGCATCTTGGGCACCGAGAACACCGGGCCGATGCCCATCTCATCCGGCTCGCAACCGGCCACGGTAAAGCCACGGAAAAACGCCTTGGGCTTGAGCCCCAGCGCCAAGGCTTTTTCCAGGCTCATCACCAGCGTCATCGAGGCGCCGTCGGACAATTGCGAAGAGTTGCCCGCCGTCACCGAACCGTCTTCGGCAAACACCGGTTTCAGGCCCTGGAGACTGGCCAGGGTGGTGTCGGGGCGGTTGCAGTCGTCGCGGTCGACTACGCCGTCGAGCACCTGCACTGCGCCGGTATTTTTGTCCTCGACGCTGTACTTGACCGCCATCGGCACGATTTCATCGTCGAACAAACCATCGGCCTGGGCCTGGGCGGTGCGCTGCTGGCTTTGCAGGGCATACCGGTCCTGGTCCTCGCGGCTGACGTTATAGCGGCGCGCGACGATTTCGGCGGTCTGGCCCATGGGAAAATAGAGGCCCGGCACCTGCGCTTTGAGCAGCGGGTTGATCAGGTTGTCGGTGTTGACGCTTTTCATGGTCAGGCTGATGGACTCGACGCCGCCAGCGACGATGATATCGCTGCAGCCCGAGGCGATCTGGTTGGCCGCGATGGCAATCGCCTGCAAGCCCGAGGAACAGAAACGGTTGAGGGTCATCCCTGCCGTACCGGTGCCCAGTTGCGACAGCACCGCGACGTTGCGCCCGATGTTGTAGCCCTGCGCGCCCTCGTTGGAGCCCGCACCGACGATGCAATCCTCTACCGTCGCCGGGTCAATGCCATTGCGCACGAGCAGCGCGTTGACGCAATGGGCCGCCATGTCATCCGGCCGGGTCTGGTTGAACTTGCCGCGAAAGGATTTGGCCAGGCCGGTTCGCACGCTGTCGACGATCACTACTTCACGCATGGGGCTACCTCGATCTTGTCGTTGTTGGGAGAGGGATCGAGGATAGATCCAGGCCTGCCCAACCGCGACGATCATTCACCCCGCCTATAGGCCTACTTCTTCTTGCCTTTCTGGTCGTGCTTGTCGGACTGGGCAAACGCCTCTTCCAAGGCCAGGTTGATGGTGCGCAGCACCTTGACCCGCGCCCAGCGCTTGTCATTGGCTTCGACCAGGGTCCACGGCGAGACCTCGGTGCTAGTGCGGTCGACCATATCGCCCACGGCGGCACGGTATTCATCCCACTTCTCGCGGTTACGCCAGTCGTCTTCGGTGATCTTGAAGCGTTTGAACGGGATCGCTTCGCGGGCCTGGAAGCGCTCCAGTTGGGTATCCTTGTCGATGGCCAGCCAGAACTTGACCACGATCACCCCGGCGTCGCGCAGTTGCTCTTCGAAATCATTGATCTCGCCATAGGCGCGCATCCAGTCCGCCGGGGTGCAGAAACCTTCGATGCGCTCCACCAGCACACGACCGTACCAGGAGCGGTCAAACACGGAGAACATGCCCCGCGCCGGAATCTGCCGCCAAAAGCGCCACAGGTAAGGCTGAGCGCGCTCGTCTTCGGTGGGCGCGGCGATCGGGATGATATGGTACTGGCGGGGATCGAGGGCCGCCGCTACCCGTCGGATCGCCCCACCTTTGCCAGCCGCATCGTTACCTTCAAATACCGTGATCAGAGCGTGCTTGCGCATGCGTTTATCACGCATCAGGCCGGAAAGACGCGCCTGTTCAGTGATCAATTGCTCTTCGTAATCGTCTTTTTCCAGGCTCAAGGTCATGTCGAGACTGTTGAGCAGGCTCACTTGATCCACAGCCACCGGCAACGGTGCCGGGTTCATGCCGCTGACTTTGCCCTTGGGTTGCCTCAAGGCGTTTTGCAGGCCTTCGAGTAGAATCTTGCCCACGGTGAGACTGCGGTAATTGCTGTCGACCCCTTCGATCACATACCAAGGCGCGTAGTCGCGGCTGGTACGGCGCAGGATGCGTTCGCCGAAGTGGACGAACTTGTCGTAGGTCTTGGACTGCTGCCAGTCCAGCGGGCTGATCCGCCAACTGTGCAGCGGGTCGTCGGCCAGGGCCTTGAGCCGCGCCTTCATCTGTTTCTTGGACAGGTGAAACCAGAACTTGAAGATCAGCGCGCCTTCGTCGCAGAACATCTTCTCCAGGCGCTCAGCGCCGGCGATGGCCTGGTCGAGCCGCGCGTCCTTGATTTCGCCCTGCACGCGGCTTTGCAGCATCTGGCTGTACCAGTTGCCGAAGAAGACCCCCATGCGGCCTTTCGCAGGCAACTGCCGCCAGTAACGCCAGGCCGGCGGGCGCGCCAGTTCTTCGTCGGTCTGCTGGTCGAAGGTGCGCACTTCGATCAAGCGCGGGTCCATCCATTCGTTGAGCAGCTTGACCGTCTCGCCCTTGCCGGCGCCTTCGACGCCGTTGATCAGGATGATCACCGGGAACCGTTTCTGCTGTTGCAGCTCGAACTGCACTTCGAGCAAGGCTTCGCGCAGGGCCGGCACTTCGGCGTCGTAAGTGTCTTTGTCGATGGCATGACCGATTTCAGCGGATTCGAACATGAGCAGCTCCGTTTCAAGATGACTCAAGACTAGCGGATTGGGCAGCAACACGCGGCAGGAAATTCAACCCTCGCTTGCCATGGATCAATTCATTGCCGGTTGATCGGCTAGAATGGCCGCCTTGCCTTTGCCGAGTCGCCCATGAACTCTGTAACCCACGCCCAGCTCGACTGGGATGACCAAGGTCGCCCGCATTCGCGGGTCTTCGACGATGTGTACTTTTCCGACCAGTCGGGCCTTGAAGAAACCCGCTATGTGTTCCTCGAACAGAACCGTTTGCAGGCACGGTTTGCGGCCTTGCCGGCGGGTGGGCGCCTGGTGATCGGCGAAACCGGGTTTGGCACCGGGCTGAATTTTCTCTGCGCCTGGCAACTGTTCGAACAACACGCGGTGGCCGGTGCACGCCTGCATTTTGTCAGCGTGGAAAAGTACCCGCTGAGCCACGCCGACCTGCAACGCGCCCTGCTGCTCTGGCCGCAACTGCAGCCGTTCGCCGAGCAATTGCTGGCGCAGTACATCGCCATCCACCCAGGCTTCCAACGCCTGGTGCTGGATAACGGCCGCGTGACCTTGACCCTGCTGATCGGCGACGCCCTGGAGCAGTTGCCGCAGCTGGATGCGCAAATCGACGCGTGGTTTCTCGACGGTTTCGCCCCGGCGAAAAACCCGGACATGTGGACCGCCGAGCTGTTTGCCGAACTGGCACGCCTGGCGGCCCCGGGATCGACCATCAGCACCTTCACCAGCACCGGCTGGGTGCGACGCCTGATCAATGCCGCCGGGTTCAAGATGAAGCGCACGCCAGGCATCGGGCATAAATGGGAAATCCTGCGCGGTGAATTCCTCGGCTGGCCGGCCGAAACGCCGTTGCCAGCCGTGAGCAAACCTTGGTTCGCCCGCCCGGTGCCGCTGCGCGGTGCGCGCAGCGCCCTGGTGATCGGCGGCGGCCTGGCCGGCTGCACCACCGCGGCCAGCCTCGCCGCACGCGGCTGGAATGTCAGCCTGCTGGAACGCCATGCCCGCCTAGCCGAGGAAGCCTCGGGCAACCCGCAAGGGGTGCTGTACCTCAAGTTGTCGGCCCATGGCACGGCCCTTTCGCAGTTGATTTTGAGCGGGTTCGGCCACACCCGGCGCCTGCTCGAACACCTGCACCGGGGCGTCGACTGGGACGGTTGCGGCGTGCTGCAACTGGCGTTCAACGCCAAGGAAGCCGAGCGCCAGGCCCAGTTGGCCGCGGCGTTTGCCCCAGGCCTGCTGCATCAGTTGGACCAGGCCCAGGCCCAAGCGCGCGCGGGTGTGGCGCTGGAACACGGCGGGCTGTTTTTCCCCGAGGGCGGCTGGGTACATCCGCCGGCCTTGTGCGAATGGCAAGCCCGGCACCCGTTGATCAACGTGCTGACGCATCACGAGGCCCTTGAGTTGCAACGGGTTGACGGGCAATGGCAAGCCCTCGCCGGCGACACCCTGCTGGCCAGCGCCACGGTGGTGGTGCTGGCCGGGGCGGCCGAGATCAAGCGGTTCCCGTTCAGCGCCGAGCTGCCCCTCAAGCGCATTCGCGGGCAAATCACCCGCCTGGCGCAAACCCCAGACAGCCAGGCGCTGGCCACCGTGGTCTGTGCCGAAGGCTATGTGGCCCCGGCGCGCCTCGGCGAACACACCCTGGGTGCCAGCTTCGACTTCAAGAGTGACGACCTGGCGCCGACAGTCGCCGAGCATGTCGGCAACCTGGAGATGCTGCGGGAAATCTCCGTCGACCTGGCACACCGCTTGGGCGCCGACGCCCTCGCCGCCGATCAACTCGAAGGTCGCGCCGCGTTCCGCTGCACCAGCCCGGACTACCTGCCGATTGTCGGGCCGCTGGCCGATCACGCCCTCTTCGACCAGGCCTACGCCGCGCTGCGCAAGGATGCCCGCCAGGTCCCCGAGGCCGCGTGCCCGTGGCTCGACGGCGTGTACATCAACAGCGGCCACGGCTCGCGCGGCCTGGTGACTGCGCCGCTGTGCGCCGAATTGCTGGCGGCCTGGCTGGACGATGAACCCTTGCCGCTGCCCAAAAGCGTGGCCGACGCCTGCCATCCGAATCGATTTGCCTTGCGTGCATTGATCCGCGGCACGGGCGGGTTATAACAACGGCAGCGGGCAGGCGGTCAGCGCACCGGGTTTGAGTGCCTCTTCGGTCTGGCGCCTGATCTCGGTGGACTCAACCTGCGCCCGCGCCTGCAAAATCACGTTCATCTGCTCGCGGTAGTCGGCATCACCCAACGTCTCGCCCTGATCAAACACCGCCTGCATCCGTTCGTCGAACGGCTTGGTCAAGCGGTCGAGCGGCACACTGTTAGCTTTCTTCAAATAGCCCGTCCACAACGGCAACTCAACCAGATAATTCAACAACTCGCTTGAGTTCTCGGCTGCGCGGAGCTCGTCAGCGGCTTCCGTCAAGTGCTGGGACGTCACCTCAGCCAAGCTCTCAAAACGCATATGTTTGGGTTGGCCCGGCAGGTGAAACCTGTCGGCCAAGCCTTTTCGAAAGGCCAGGCTCACCTCCAGCGGGTCAGCACTGGGGTGATCTTCGCTATGACGCCGGGCATAACGCTCAAGTTGGTCGAGCCGAAATAATCCCCGGCCGAAATGCAGTAACGGTTCGGCGGTCAACTGACCGCCCTCGACCGACCTTGAAGCCTCGTGAATATGCGTCAGCACCTCTAGATTGCTGAAACTCGCGGCCGCGGCATCATCACAATTGAGCGGAGTAGCGGCGCGCTCAAAGATTTCTTGGCGCAAGCCGGCATCGGTTTCGGCCGAGTCCAGCACCCACCACACACGCCGACTCATGTCCTCGCGGACCTTCTTGGTATCAGCGGTGCCCCCCAGCCCGGCCAGTAGGTTGAACAGCCCATCGGAGCCAGGTTCCGCCCTGAGCGCGGTCCAGGTGGACTGTTTGGTGGTAAACAGCGTGCCCACGTCCTTCAACCAGAGCTCCTGCGCCCGTTGCTCGGTCATACGGGCAATGTCATCTTCCAGAAAACCCATGCCCACGCCGACACGGGTTCGGTAGTTGCTCAATAGTTGCCGGCTGGGGGCGTCCAGCGGGTTGTCCCCAAGGTTGAGCGTGCGTGCAACCCCACGCGGGACATCGGCCAGCCATTGCGGCAACTGCGTGATTCGATTGCCACGCAGGTCCACCGTTTCCAGGTACGGCGGCCGTCGTAGACCGACAGGCAACTCCCTGAGCGAGCAGCTATTGAGGAACAGCGTTTGCAAATCCAGCATCCGACTGATCGTCGGCGGGTTCAGCAGCGGGTTGCGGTTCAGGTCCAGTAACCGCAGTTCGGTCAAGCCCGCCAGGGTCGTGCGGGAGACTTCGGTCAGTTGCAGTTGGTTGTCGCTCAGGTACAAGCGCTGCAACCCGGGCATCTGCTCCAGCGTCTGCGGCAGGTCGGTCAGCTTGTTGCCCATCAGGTCGAGCGTCTGCAGCCCCTTGAAGTGCCCAAGGAACTGCGTAACGTCATTGTTGAGCGCCATGTGCTTGAGCGACAGCACGCGGACATGGGCGAAATCAACTTCAGCAGGTAACTGAGGCAAAGGGCCCGTCGCCATGGCGTCCAACTTCAGGCCAAATACCTGCCCCTCCTCATCGGGCAGCAGTGTTTTGCGTTTCCAACTGCGCTCAATGGCCTTCATGACCGATTGGCGAGCCGAGCGAAAGTCCTTCCTGGCAGAGCGAGACATATCTTTCGTAGCCGCCTTGTCGTCATACCAGCGCTTCAACGTCAGCAACAGCACCTTGAGTTGTCTTTCCAACCCTTTGACAGCCTTGGCGCGCGACACGTGATCCGGGCCCAGGTCCTGCAGCAATCGTGAGAGCTGGCGTGAATCCAGTTTAGGGTAGAGCTTGCGCGCCTTGCGCATCAGTGCGGCCGGTTGCGCCGGCGGATCTTCCAATACCGCCTGAATACAGGCCAACGCTGGCTTGGGTACCGGGCGCTCCGGCCAGAGGCAACGCGCCAGCGTCTTGCGCTCCGCTTCAGCCTTGGCCAGCAGATCATGCCGCAAGAAAGCGCCGCGCTGCCCGCCGTTCAGCTTCAGCGTGGCCAGTTGATCGGCCGACAACGTGTCTGTCAGGGCCTGGTAAAAACCCTCCTCACCGGTGGCGAGCGTGCCCAAAGCCTTGCCGTGCCCATCAAATGCCTGACAGCCCTTGGCAGATGTCACGACAGTGCGCCGCAACGCCGCGCCCGGCGCCCCACGTTGCGCAATCAGCTCACCCGTGAGCGTTTCGCGGCGCACTTGCAGCGACATCGCCTGCGGCCAATCGGGTACTCGTGCCAGCAGCCCGACCACCAGGCGCTGGGTGGCTTCGCTGCCTTGTCGTGGCCAGTACAAACCACTGAGCGCCTGATCCTCCTCAAGCAGTTGCAACGCCTCCCGGGTCTGTTGCGCCAGCGCCAGCGGCACCCGACCGGCCTCACGCAAACGCCCGCGTTCCACGCTCGAAGTCTTGGACAGCAGCTCCCAGGCGATGCGATTGGGCAAGCGCGGATAGTGCGACTTGAGCAGGCCATGATCGCTGTGGGTGATCACGTCGGAGTGCTGATACAACTGCTCATACACCTGCCGATGAGTGACCTGAAGCGAGGCGAGCAAGCGACGTTTCAACGTCTCCTCGGCCTCATCAGCTTCCACCACCCCACCGAGCAATGCCTGGGTTTCATCAGCGTCCAACGCGGACAGCAGCGTGGGCATCACCTCGCCGTTTTCCAACTGTTGCTTGGTGAGGTGGATGCTCAGGTCCTCATAATCAAAGGGTGCTACATCCGGGTAGCGTTCAAGCAAGTTGCCCTCATTGTCCAGCACCTCGAAGAAGCGCCCGCTGGGCCAACCGGCCATATACGGCAATGCGAACATCTGGGTGCGTGCCGTACCGGTATCCAACTGCGCCTGGTGTTCAAGCTGCCAGGTCAGGTCACGCACTTTTTGTTCTTGTATGAAACGCGCCACCCCCTCCTTGAAGCGCTCCGGTAATGGCAGGTTCTCCACAGCCCGGTAACGCAACTCGGACAACGACAGGTCGGTAATGCTCGCAATCTCCTTCAAGCGCTCATCGCTCAGCGCCCCAAGCGCGGGATGCAAGCGTTTGATGATGTATGACGGGCTTTCCCATTCCTCGGGCCGCTCCCACTCAAACCGCCAGCCCCCCGTCAAATTATGCTCAAGCACCGGACGATAGGCCTCGCTGTGCAGCGGGTGCGTGGCTCGCCACTGCTTGGCGTGGGTGTCGAAGACCATCGAATACACCCCGCCTTCGATCTTGACGTAGAACTTCCCGTTGACCTGATACACGCCCGCGCCGTTAGCCACGGTGCCGGCGATCACGTCCGGGGGCTGACGATAGGCGCGGGGCCGACGCGGCCATAACCATGCGCTGTCGTCGGGCCGCTTGACGGCCTCCATGCCGTCAAAAAAATCCACCGGCCGGGTGACCAGGCGCTTGGCCGCACTAAACACCTTTGCACCTGCCGCAAACAGGGCCATACCCGCCATGCTTTCAGCCACGTTGAGCAAATGCCCGAGCGCCTCGGCTTTTTCACGATGAGTCCAGTCGTCGATGCCCTCAAACACTTCGCCGAGCAACTGGCCGATGCCAATCCCGGTCATCAAGGCCCCCACCACCGGCACCACAAAACCGGCGACGTTGAGCACGGTCAAGCCGGCGTCCAGGTAACTCTGCAGGCGCTGCTGCCGGGCATCTTCATCTGCCTGCGCCGTGGGCACCGCCAGTACGTGCGCGTCGAGCAGCAGCTTGCCGGTGCCGACGTTGAAAAAGAAGCTCGACAGATTGCCCGTCTCCGCCACCGGTTCCAGACGCGCCAGGGTTCTACCCTGGTCAAATCGCTGGAAAAACCCGAAGCGTTCCGACTCGTCCAGGTAGCCGGTAAAAAAGCGCCGATACGCGGGCACCTGGAGCTTGAGCGTCAGGTACTGCTTGAAGTCATCCAGCGACGGGTACTCGTACCAGGGCCTTAGCGGCTCATTGGGCATGTACAGCACCAGCGGGCCCGAGGAAAAACCATCTGTCGCCGCGTGGGCCAATACCATCACGCCCCACACGCAGCTTCCGCCGATATTCAGCCCCTGCCAGACCAGCGGTTTACCGTGAAACAGCAGATGTTGCATCTGGTCGGCGGGGGCATTCTCCTTGATCAGCGCCAGCACTACCGCGTAGGTCGACTGGCTGATATCGCCTTTCGCGTAAGCGATGTGCAGATCGGTCTGCATGTCCATGCGCCTGGCTTGCCCCAGGGTCGAGACGGCCGGGTTGTAACCGCGCTCCGCCGCCACCGAGTCGCCGGGGGCTGACAGGTTAAACACCTCCCGCAGATGCTGTTGATAGGCGGCACCGAGGTCCAGTTCCCGGCAGTAGCCCACGAAGGTTTCGGCGCTGAGGCCTTGAACGACCGTCTGGCCCACACGAATGACCGATCCCTGCGGCATCCCCCCGGGCTCGGCAAGCGCCTGCGGGAAGTTCTGCATGGCCGCCTGCAGCAGGCTATGTCGCTCAGTCTTGATCACCTCAATCGCCGGGCCGATAGGGGCTTTCATTTTGTAAGAACGCCGGGGCACCTCCAGCATGTCGTGCTCGATATCCAACGACGCGTGCCCCTTGCTGGCCAAAAATGCCTGGAGCCGTTCGGCGCAAAAAACCTTGAGCGATTTGACCCGCGCCAACAGGCGCGCCGCTTGTTCGTGAGGGTGCTGGCTATCTGCATGGGCATCTTGCAGGGCCTGGCGCGTCTGGGTATCGGCGTCGATCCACCAGGCGGGCAACTTCTCTTGCAGCACTTGGGCTTTGTCCAGGTCTGCGGTGATCTCCAACAGTGTGGCGGTGATGTCTTCTTGCGTCACCGGCGCGGGGGTTTGAGCTGAATCCTGTGATTCGGCCATCGGTAGCCTTCCTTATTGCATTGAGTAATGACGCTCAACAATAAGCCCGACGCCTGCGCCGAATGACGCAAAAACCGGGGCGGTTGCCCCACCAAACCGCGCAAAATTTGTATGTTTACCAGGCCTATTTACCGCCCGCGAATCCGCCGCCACGCGCGGCGCAGGGTCGCGCCCGAGCAGTCAAGGCTCTTTGCCTTATAACAGATCGTTCTAAAACTCCGTTGATTTGCCCGTGTCAGTTTCTGGGTACGCGCCCTTTGGGCGTATTGAGTGTTGAACCTCCCCAACGGAAAAACCGGTAAGGAATTTATGTGCGGATTAGCTGGAGAACTACGTTTCGATGCCCAACCTGCCGACCTGGCTGCGATTGAGCGCATCACCCATCACTTGGCCCCACGCGGCCCCGACGCCTGGGGCTTCCATGCCCAAGGGCCGATTGCCCTGGGCCATCGGCGCCTGAAAATCATGGACCTGTCGGACGGTTCTGCCCAACCGATGGTCGACACGCAGTTGGGTTTGTCCCTGGCCTTCAACGGCGCGATCTATAACTTCCCGGAACTGCGCCAGGAGCTGGAAGCCTTGGGCTACGCCTTCTATTCCGGCGGCGACACCGAGGTGCTGCTCAAGGGCTACCACGCGTGGGGCGAAGCCCTGCTGCCCAAGCTCAACGGCATGTTTGCGTTTGCCATCTGGGAGCGCGATGCCCAGCGTCTGTTTATTGCACGTGACCGTCTGGGCGTGAAGCCGCTGTACCTGTCGCGCACCGGCCAGCGCCTGCGCTTTGCCTCGACGTTGCCGGCGCTGCTCAAGGGCGGCGATATCAACACGCTCCTCGATCCGGTGGCGCTCAACCATTACCTGAACTTCCACGCCGTGGTACCCGCGCCGCGCACGCTGCTGGCCGGCATCGAGAAACTGCCGCCGGCCAGTTGGATGCGTATCGACGCCAACGGCAACATCGAGCAGAAAACCTGGTGGACCCTGCCCTACGGCCCGCGTGAGGATGAGCAGCACCTGACCCTCGAAGACTGGACCGACCGCGTACTCGACAGCACCCGCGAAGCCGTGGCCATCCGCCAACGCGCCGCCGTGGATGTGGGCGTGCTGCTGTCCGGCGGCGTCGATTCGAGCCTGCTCGTCGGCCTGCTGCGTGACGTCGGCGTGCAGGACCTGTCGACCTTCTCCATCGGCTTTGAAGACGCCGGCGGTGAACGCGGCGACGAGTTCCAATACTCGGACCTGATCGCCAAGCACTACGGCACCCGTCACCACCAACTGCGCATCGCCGAGCGCGAGATCATCGAGCAACTGCCAGCGGCGTTCCGCGCCATGAGCGAGCCGATGGTCAGCCACGACTGCATCGCCTTTTACCTGCTGTCACGGGAAGTGGCCAAGCACTGCAAAGTGGTGCAAAGCGGCCAGGGCGCCGACGAGCTGTTCGCCGGTTACCACTGGTACCCGCACGTGGACGGCGCCAGCGATCCGTATGCGGCGTACCGCGAGGCGTTTTTCGACCGCAGCTACGACGACTACGCGGCCACCGTCACGCCGAAATGGCTGACCGCCAACGACGCCGCCGGCGACTTCGTGCGCGAGCATTTCGCGATGCCGGGCGCGGACGCCGCCGTGGACAAGGCCCTGCGCCTGGACAGCACGGTGATGCTGGTGGACGACCCGGTCAAACGCGTCGACAACATGACCATGGCCTGGGGCCTGGAGGCGCGCACACCGTTTCTCGACTACCGCCTGGTGGAACTGTCGGCCCGCGTACCGGGCAAATTCAAATTGCCCGACGGCGGCAAGCAGGTCCTCAAGGAAGCGGCGCGCCGGGTCATCCCGAGTGAAGTCATCGACCGCAAGAAGGGTTACTTCCCGGTGCCCGGCCTCAAGCATTTGCAGGGCGACACCTTGAACTGGGTGCGCGATTTGCTGCTGGACCCGAGCCAGGACCGCGGCCTGTTCAATCCTGCCATGCTCGACCGCTTGCTCACCGACCCACACGGTCAACTCACCCCGCTGCGCGGCTCCAAACTGTGGCAACTGGCGGCGCTGAACCTGTGGCTCAGCGAACAAGGAATCTGATCGATGAAACCTCTCGCAGCGGCTTACAGCCAACGCTTGCTCAAGGGCCAGGCGCCGACCTACGAGCGCCTGCAAGCGCGCCTGGCCGAAGACGGCAGCCCACTGGCCGCCGAGCCGATCGCGGTGCATTGCGGCTGGGGCCGATTGTTGATCGGCCACACGTTTCCCGACCCGGCCAGCCTCGCCGAGGAGTTGCTCAATGAGCAGGCCGGCGAGCGCGATATCGCGCTGTACGTGGCCGCGCCCCAGCAGATCCTGGGGATCGATCCGCAGCAACTGTTCCTCGACCCGTCCGACACCTTGCGCTTGTGGTTCTCTGACTATCGTCCGTCGACCCGCGTGTTTCGTGGCTTCCGTATTCGCCGCGTGCAGACCGAGGCCGATTGGCAGGCGGTCAACCAGCTCTACCAGGGACGCGGCATGCTGCCGGTCGACGCCGCACGCCTGACGCCCCGCCACGCGGGCGGCCCGGTGTATTGGCTGGCCGAGGACGAAGACAGCGGCGCGGTGATCGGCAGCGTGATGGGCCTCAACCACCAGAAAGCCTTCCAGGACCCGGAAAACGGTTGCAGCCTGTGGTGCCTGGCGGTCGACCCGCACTGCACCCGCCCCGGCGTCGGCGAAGTGCTGGTGCGCCATCTGGTGGAACACTTCATGAGCCGTGGCCTGAGCTACCTGGACCTGTCGGTGCTACACGACAACCGCCAGGCCAAGAGCCTGTACGCCAAGCTCGGCTTTCGCGCCCTGGCCACCTTTGCGATCAAGCGCAAGAACGGCATTAACCAGCCGCTGTTCCTCGGCCCGGGCCCGCAGGTGGGGTTCAACCCCTACGCGCGGATCATCGTCGAAGAAGCCCATCGTCGTGGCATCGACGTGCACGTGGACGACGCCGACGCCGGCCTGTTCACCCTCAGCCATGGCGGCCGACGCGTGCGCTGCCGTGAATCGTTGAGCGACCTGACCAGCGCCATCAGCATGACCTTGTGCCAGGACAAAAGCCTGACCCACAAGGTGCTCAACGCCGCCGGGTTGAAACTGCCGGCGCAACAACGGGCAGGCAGCGCCGATGACAACCTGGAGTTCCTCGACGAACACCAGCGCATCGTGGTCAAACCGCTCGATGGCGAACAAGGCCAAGGCGTGGCGGTGGATCTGCAGACCATCGAAGAGGTGCAACAAGCGATTGAAGCCGCGCGCCAGTTCGACAGCCGGGTCTTGCTCGAAAGTTTCCACGAAGGCCTGGACCTGCGCATCCTGGTGATCGGCTTCGAGGTGGTCGCCGCAGCGATCCGCCGCCCGGCCGAAGTGATAGGTGACGGCCAGCATTCGATCCGCGCCCTGATCGAGGCGCAAAGCCGTCGTCGCCAGGCCGCCACCGACGGCGAAAGCAAAATCCCCCTGGACGCCGAAACCGAGCGCACCCTGCACGCCGCCGGTTATGACTACGCCAGCATCCTGCCCAGTGGCGTGCAGTTGGCCGTGCGCCGAACCGCCAACCTGCACACCGGCGGCTGCCTGGAAGACGTCACCGGGATCCTCCATCCGACGCTGGTCGACGCCGCCGTGCGCGCCGCGCGGGCCCTCGACATCCCGATGGTCGGCCTCGACCTGATGGTGCCGGCGGCCGATCAACCGGAGTACGTGTTTATCGAAGCCAACGAACGGGCCGGGCTGGCCAATCATGAACCGCAGCCTGCGGCGGAGCGGTTTGTGGATTTGTTGTTTCCGCACAGTCAGCCGAGCGCTTGAAAGATGTATTGCCTGGAGCGGCGCTATCGCGGGCAAACCCGCTCCCACAGGTGACCGCATTCCACATGTAGGAGCGGACTCGCCCGCGCTGAAGCCCGCCCCGCCACCGCCGCTAACCCCTCATCGAAACCATCGATGCCCTCACCCCATCAGGAGTTTCCATGACCCGAACCCTCCCCGAACCGGATCTCAACTACCTGCAAAAAGTGCTGCTGGAAATGCTCGCCATTCCCAGCCCGACCGGCTTTACCGACACCATCGTGCGCTATGTCGCCGAGCGCCTGGAAGAACTCGGCATCCCCTTTGAAATGACCCGCCGTGGCACCATCCGCGCCACCCTCAAGGGCCAGAAAAACAGCCCCGACCGCGCGGTATCCGCGCACTTGGACACCATCGGCGCCGCCGTGCGGGCGATCAAAGACAACGGCCGCCTGACGCTCGCCCCGGTCGGCTGTTGGTCGAGCCGCTTTGCCGAAGGCAGCCGCGTCAGCCTGTTCACCGACAACGGCGTGATCCGTGGCAGCGTGTTACCGCTGATGGCCTCCGGGCATGCGTTCAACACCGCCGTGGATGAAATGCCGGTGAGTTGGGACCATGTCGAACTGCGTCTGGACGCGTACTGCGCCACCCGCGCCGATTGCGATTCCCTGGGGATCGGCATCGGTGACTATGTGGCGTTCGACCCGCTGCCCGAGTTCACCGAGAGCGGGCATATCAGCGCGCGTCACCTCGATGACAAGGCCGGCGTCGCCGCCCTGCTCGCCGCCCTCAAGGCGATCATCGACAGCGGCGAACCCTTGCTGATCGACTGCCACCCGCTGTTCACCATCACCGAGGAAACCGGCAGTGGCGCGGCGGCCGCGCTGCCCTGGGACGTGAGTGAGTTTGTCGGCATCGACATCGCCCCGGTCGCCCCCGGCCAGCATTCCAGCGAGCATGCCGTCAGCGTGGCGATGCAGGATTCCGGCGGGCCGTATGACTATCACCTGTCGCGTCACCTGCTGCGCCTGGCGACAGATAACGAACTGCCGGTACGCCGCGACCTGTTTCGTTATTACTTCAGTGATGCGCACTCGGCGGTCACCGCCGGCCACGACATTCGCACCGCCTTGCTGGCGTTTGGTTGCGATGCGACCCACGGCTACGAACGCACCCACATCGACAGCCTCGCGGCGCTGAGCCGTTTGTTGACGGCTTACATTCTCAGCCCGCCAGTGTTCGCCAGCGACGCGCAACCGGCGCAAGGTTCACTGGACCGGTTCAGTCATCAGCTCGAGCACGAGACCCAGATGGAAAGCGACACCCGCGTGCCGTCGGTGGACAGCCTGGTCGGCCAGAAGTCCTGACACTGGCAACAACGGTCCCGGCGCAGTAGCATCGCCGGGACTTAACCCCAGAGGCTTGTATGCTGATTCCCTACGACGCACTTGAAGTCGACACCCTGACCCGCCTCATCGAAGACTTCGTGACCCGCGACGGCACCGACAATGGCGACGACACGCCCCTGGAAACCCGCGTACTGCGCGTACGCCAGGCACTGACCAAGGGCCAGGCATTGATCGTATTCGACCCCGACAGCGAGCAATGCCAGTTGATGCTCAAACACGACGTGCCCAAGCATCTGTTCGACTGAAAGGGCAGTTCAGGGATTGGGCACCCGCACCGGATGAGTGGCGGTGCCCTGGCGTTCGACGATCTTCTGGTACACCTCGGCGCGATGGACCTGCACCCCGGCCGGGGCTTCGACCCCGAATTTCACCTGGGAACCGTTGAGTTCGAGAATGTGCAAGGCGATGTCATCGCCGATGGAAATGATTTCGCCTACGGCACGGCTTAAGACCAGCATGGCGGTTGTCCTTTTCGAGTGACAGGACCCCGACCTTGCGCGCCTGGGTGATGCTCAGCAATGACTTGCGGTCGAATCAGGCATCACCTACAGCAGTAGGTAATTTGCCTGACAGACCACATGATTTTTTTGCGCTGAGCCCAGTCAAGAAACCGATCAGCCCTTAATCGCCTGGGCTTTGGCGCGCATCTTGTCGGCCATCACGGTCATCTCGTCATACAGCAACTGCGGGTTCTTCTGCTTCAACGCCCAGGCCATCCGCCCTTGCTCGTGGGGCAGGATCATGAACTCACCCTCGGCCACCCGCTGATAAATGTAATCCGCGATATCGGCCGCCGAAATCGGCGAGCTTTCCAGCAACTTGCCCACCTGCGCCTTCATCGCCGGGGTCGGCCCACGGAATGAGTCCAACAAGTTGGTCTGGAAGAACGACGGGCACACCACGTGAACCCCGACTTCCTGCTGCTTGAGCTCCACCAGCAAACTCTCCGACAACGCCACCACACCCGCCTTGGCCACGTTGTAGTTGCTCATGGCCGGCCCTTGCATCAGCGCCGCCATTGAGGCGATGTTGATGATGCGGCCTTTGCTCTTTTCCAGCAGCGGCAGGAACGCCTTGCAGCCCTTGACCACGCCCATCAGGTTGATTGCGATCTGCCAGTCCCAGTCTTCCAGGGACAGTTCGGCGAAGAACCCGCCAGAGGCCACGCCAGCATTGTTGACGATCACATCGATCCCGCCCAGCTTGACCTCGCAGGCCTGGGCAAAGGCGGTGAGCTGGCTGTAGTCGCGCACATCGCAACGCTGGATAAACCCATCGCCGCCCGCCTCGCGCACTCGCTTGAGGGTCTCTTGCAAGCCTGGCTCGCTGACATCCGACAAGGCCAACTGCCAACCCTCGCGGGCCCAACGCAGCGCGATTTCGCGACCCAGTCCGGACCCGGCGCCGGTGATCATCATGCGATTTTGCATAGGAAAATAGCCTTGTGGTTCACGGAAGAAGTGATCGGCAGTGTAGCGAAGGTTTTTCCTACACCCACGCACCATCCAATTGATGAATGCCCTGAGCAAACCGCGGGACGGGTCGGATACTGCGCTACGCCCTAAGTTCAATATTTTTAAACTAAGCGCAGGCGCTCAATGACGCGTTAAAAGAAATAAGCGACTTTCCAAAATGCTTTAAAAAATAGGGAATTTTCTGTCAAGCGGCACAGTCGGAGTTGTTAAGGCGTCCGCAATTAAACCGGCGGGCCTAATGTTAAACAACCAGTCCTTGCACAAGGCCTATAAGGAAATACAACTATGAGCCTCATTTTAATCATCATCCTAATTCTCCTGCTGGTCGGCGGTTTGCCGGTGTTCCCGCACTCCCGTAGCTGGGGTTATGGGCCGTCGGGTATTCTCGGCGCCGTCCTGGTGGTGCTGCTGATTCTGTTGTTACTCGGCAAGATATAAACGCCGGGCAAAAAAAAGAGGCCTTCATGAAGGCCTCTTTTTTATTGCCGGGCTATTAGTCCGGCTTACCGTCGACAACACCGGCGGTGTTATCCAGCAAACTTTTGGTCGCGGTCTGCAGGAACGATTCGAGCTTCTGTTTCAGCCCAGCCTCGTCCGGCGATTCAGCAATCACTTTACCGGTCGGCTCGGCGCCCAGTTCGTATTGCCACAATTTCGCTGGCATTTCCTTAGGCAATACCAGCACGCGGTCGCCGGTGACCAACGCCACGGTCTGATCGCTGCCCGAAGGTTTGATCACGCCGAAGCCCTTGTCGCCTTCCGGCAGGTTGAGCAGGTCACGGCCCCAGCACTGGTGCAGGGTGTCGCCACCGAGACGGCCCATGATGGTCGGTACGATGTCGATCTGGGTACCCACGGTGTGGTCACGCTCGCCGAACTTCTCTTGCATGCCCGGTGCAATCATCAGCATTGGCACGTTGAAGCGGCCCAGGTCCATCTCGGTGATCTGCTGCTCGTTACCGAAACCGTGGTCGCCCACGATCACAAACAGGGTTTCCTTGAAGTACGGCTCCTTGCGGGCTTTTTCAAAGAACTGGCCCAGGGCCCAGTCGGAATAGCGCATCGCCGTCAAATGCTCGTTGAGGGTGCCACGGTCGGTGACTTTCTCCACCGGCAACGGGGTCGGCAAGGCATACGGCGTGTGGTTGGACAGGGTTTGCAGCAAGGCGTAGAACGGTTTGCCGCCTTCACGCGCTTTCAGTTCTTCCAGGCCACGGTTGAACATGTCCTGGTCGGACACGCCCCACGTCGGATCGGAGAACACCGGGTCGACAAAGTCGTTGCGGCCGATGAAGTTGGTCATGCCCTGGTTGCTGAAGAAACCCGACTGGTTGTCCCAGGCGAAATCGCCGTTGTAGACATACACATCGTCAAACTTGCGCGCACTGAGCAGCTGCGGCAGGCCCGACAGCTTGTGGCTGCCTTCCGGGGTCTGCATCAGGTATTCGAAACCCGGCAGGTTCGGGAAGCACGCCATGGTGGCAAACATACCCTGGTGGGTGTGAGTGCCGTTGGAGAAGAAGCGGTCGAACAGCAGGCCTTCCTTGGACAGTTTGTCGAAGTACGGCGTGATATTGCCCGGACGCCCCAGGGCGCCCACCGAGTGACCGGCGAAGCTCTCCAATAGGATGACCACGACGTTTTTGATCGGCAGGGTTTTCTCGGCCGGTGGCGTGAAATCACGGCGCACGGCGGCGGTGTCGGTATCCACCAGCTTCTCTTGCGGCAGCACCAGCATGTCGCGCACGGTCTGGGTGGCCAGCGACTGTTCGAGGGTGGCCTTCCAGATGTTGGTGCGTTCTTCGGAGAAGCGCGACTTGGCTGCGGCGATCAGCGACAACGTGCCATTGAGGCCCAACTGGTTGGCGAAGTTCGAGTCGGTGGTGTAGACGTCACCCCAACGCAGCGGCGGGCCCTGGCGCAGGGTGCCACGGGCGGCGACCACGGCGACCAGCAGGCACACCACAAACACCGCGATCCGCGAATACCACGGCGCCACTTGGCGGGTGCCAATGCTGCCGCCGCTGAACGGGCCGCGTGGGCGCGTCGCGCGGTCGGCACCCTTGAAGGCCATGCTCAGGATCAGCGTGCCCACGGCCCAGGCCAGCAGGTAGCGCACCACCGGGAAACCGTACCAGAGCATGCTCATCACGGTTTTCGGGTCTTCCTTCACGTATTGGAAGACCAGGCCGTTGAGGCGCTGGTGGAATTCGCGGTAGAAGTCCATCTCCATCAGGCCCAGGAACAGCGCGATGCTGGAGGCCAGGGTCAGCCAGAAACGGAAGAACCCCCGCGCGGCCATGGCCCTCACGCTGAACAATGCCAGCAGCAAGGGGATCACCAAGTACACCACCAGGCGAATGTCCAGGCGCAGGCCGTTGGCGAACGCTTCCAGGAAGGTCGAGGCCGGTGTGTCGAGGATCATCTCGCGGTTGTACGCCAGCAGCGCCAGGCGCAGCAGGGAGAACATCACCATCATGACCAGCGCGCAAAGCAGCGTGTATGCCAGATGGGATTTGACGGTCGGTTGCAGCAGGCGATTAGAAGCTCGCTGCTGATTCAGGGCGTCCGGGTTTGCCATGTCGTTTCAGGACCCATTGGAAGTTTAAGTTGCGAAAGAGTGCAGTGGCGTCCGACCCTCGCCCAGGCTGGCTGGGGTAGGCGGTAAACGCGGTGGCGCAAATGGTGCCCGATCACTGCCGGCAACGCTATTAATTACTGAACGCGTGCCGCAATCCCGCCGCTGACGGCGCGTGAGATAGAGCCGTCGCCGGGAGATAAAGCCGGCGAATTGTCTTGGATGAGATGTGAAAATTTCGTACAGCGAATATTTCGACACACAATATTAAGGTATTCGCTGAAACCATTGTGGGAGAGGGCTTGCCCCCGATAGCGGTGGTTCAGCCACTGTTGTAAGGACTGATACACCGCTATCGGGGGCAAGCCCCCTCCCACATTTTCCGTGCCCGCTTCAGCTTGAGTGAAGCTGGCGCTCAGAAGCGCATGTTGCCCCGTGGCCCGGCGATCGCCCAGATGATCAGGCCCAGTACCGGCAGCAGCAGGATCAACAGAATCCACAGCACCTTGGCACCGGTGCTTGCGCCACTTTTGAACACATTGATGATCGCCCAGATATCCAGCGCGAGGATGATCAACCCGACCAGACCGTTGAAAGTGGAACCCATGGTGTCGCTCCTAAGTGAGGGCATGCCCTTGTAGGATAGCCAGCCCTGGCTGCGGTTCCGTTTTATTTCAGACGTGGACCGCGACCCGCAGCGCTTCCAGGGACGGCTCGCCCTTGATGCCAACTTCGGCGCACAGTTCCAGCACGCGCGGCAGGTCGTTGCCGTACACCAGCACGGCCTGGATCTCGTCATCCAGTGGCTGGCTGAGGTTCAGCAACACATAACCACCGTCTTCCGGGCTGAGCGCACTCATCTGGATCTGGATGCGATTGAGCGCGGTAAGGGCTTCGGTCTTGGCCAGTTGCTTGGGCTTGAGGTTAAACGCCACGCCGGGACCAAACGATGCAACGATCTGCGCAAGCAGGTCGCCATAGGTGTCGGCCTGGAACAGCACGGTGTCCGGCAGGCTGCCGACCACTACCCACTCGCCCAACGGAATCGAGAACGTATCGTCGTAGTTGATGTCCGGGTTTGCCGCCAGAAACGCCACAGGGTCGGCGTAGGCCTGCGCCGCTTCCTCGGCGATGCGCGCCACCTCGTCGTCGCCCATGACGCCGGCGCTGATTTTACGGATGAGTTCGACGAGGGCGTTTTTCATGAAAGGGTCCTGTGGCGGGCTGGTTTTTGAGGGCGCGTAGCCTACACCAGTTTCTGCAACTGCGCCGCCGTATCCACCGCGCCCATGGTCTGTGCCGCTGCCAATGCGGTGGCGCCCTGGGCGTCGATAGCCTTGGGGTTGGCGCCCTGGCTGAGCAGGTAGTCGAGCATTTCGACGCGGTTGAACATCGCCGCCATCATCAACGCCGTGCGCCCGTCCGAGGATGACGCGTCAACCGGCGCGCCGCCTTCTATCAGCGCCTTGACCACGGGCAAATGGCCCTTGAACGCCGCACCGGCCATCGGCAGTTGATGCTTGTCATTGGCGATCTGCGGATCAGCCTTGAATTCCAGCAGCACTTTTACCGCGTCGGCGTGGCCGTGATAAGCGGCCAGCATCAGCAAGGTGTCACCATTGTGGTTACGCAGGTTGGCTGGCAAGCCCTTGGCCAGCAGCGCGGCCATCAGGGCGGCATCGCCTCTGCGCGCGACGTCGAAGACCTGTTCGGCAAATTCGGCGGCTTCGTCGTCAGTCATTTGTTTGGCGTGGTCCGACATGTGGGGGCTCCTTGTCTGGTAAGGCTTGGGGTACTGAAGAGTAGGCGCCCAGTGTCGCGAGGGAGTTCCCCACTGTCATGGTTTTTTTGTCGAAAGCGGCCATAGGCAGAATCAATAGCGGAACTGACCGCCCTGGATCTGCGCGAGCAACTGGACGGTGACGGGCACGTAACTGTCCGAACCGGGCAACCAGGCGTACACCGGGTCGGTGCCCGCCTTGTCCGGGTCGAACGCCTCCTCCTTGAGCCGCACTTTCTGGTACTTGAACGTGCCCGTCGTCTCCATCTTCATCTTGATCCGCAGGAACAGCGGCACCGCATAGTGCGGCAACTGGCCATGGGCGAATTGCAACAACTCGCGCATATCCAGGGCGGCCAGGGATTCGCTGGGGGTGATGGCGACCATGCCGGCGCGGCCATTGGTGTTTTCGATCTCGACACCGTAGGCCACCACTTCGGCGATCTGCGGGTGTTGCAGCAGGATGTTCTCAACCTCGGTGGTGGAGACGTTTTCACCTTTCCAGCGATAGGTATCCCCCAGGCGATCGACAAATTGCGCATGGCCAAAACCGATGCTGCGCAGCAGATCGCCGGTATTGAAGTAACGGTCGCCCTTTTCGAACACGTCGGTCAGCACCACCTTGCGGTTCTTTTCCGGGTCGGTGTAGCCGTCGAACGGCGCCTTTTCATCGATCCTGGCCAGCAACAGGCCCTGCCCGCCCGTTTGCACCTTGCGCATGAAACCATCGGCGCCACGCAGTGGCTCACCGCTGTCGTGGGCGTAGTCCACCAGCGCCCAGTGCTGCAGGCAGAAGCCGATGGTGTTGTCGAAATTCAACACATTGGTGAAGCCGATATTGCCGTCACTCGCGGCATACAGCTCACAGATATGCTCGACGCCAAAGCGTTGCTTGAACTGCGCCCATACGCCGGGCCGCAGGCCATTGCCGACCATCTTGGTCACGCGGTTGTCACGATCCTGGACGTTGGCGGGTTGGTCGAGCAGGTAACGGCACAGCTCACCGACATAACCGAGGGTGGTGGCGTTGAACTTGCGCACATCGTCCCAGAACTGGCTGGCGCTGAATTTGCGGCGAATCGCGAACCCCGACGCGCCGACAATCGCCGAGCCCCAGCACACGCAAAGGCCAGTGGCGTGGTACAGCGGCAAGGTGCAATACAGGACGTCGGCGGGGCCCATGTCGAGGGCGATACTGCCGAAGCTGACGGCGGTTTTGGTCCAGCGGCCATGTTTCATGATGCCGGCCTTGGGCAAGCCGGTGGTGCCGGAGGTGTAGATATAGAAGCACGGGTCGTTGAAAAATATCTGCTGGGAGCTGGCCGGGTTATCCGCCGCGCACTCGGCGCTGGCGGCCATCAGGTCGACATAGCCAGCAGGCACGGCGCTGCTGTGCTGATCCGCGACAAACCAGGTGCGGCCCGTCTCGATCGCCACTTGCTCGCGCACCGCCGTGTAGGCCGCCACCAATTCCGCCCCCACCACAATCGCCACCGGGTTGACCAGATTCAGGCTGTGAACCAGCGCCGCCTGGGTTTGCGCGGTATTGAGCATGGCGCAGATGCCGCCCAGCTTGGCCACGGCCAGCACGTTGAGCAGCAATTCTGGGCGATTTTCAATAAACAACGCCACTACATCGCCCTTGCGGATGCCCTGGCTGTGCAAGTGGTGGGCGATGCGGTTCGCACGCTGATTGGCGTCGCGGTAACTAAGCACGCTGTCGCCATACAACAACGCAGCACCGTCAGGGTTGCGCAAGGCTGCTTGCTCGAAATGCCAGCCCAGGCCACAGGGCTGCGCGGGGTCGGTGACATTGGCGGCACGCATGCCGCGGACCACCCGAGGCAAGGCCCGGACGATGGCGGGCACCTTACGCAGCAGCATGCGCCAGGTAATCATGTCGTTTTGCGGAGGGTTCATAGAGGAACGTCCTTTTTCTTATTCTTCGTGGAGGCCAGAAGCTCCGGCACTTTTGTAGGCAGCAAGCCAAATGCTCACGGGAAAATACGCCAGCCGTTCTTCGGCTGTACACGCGGGATTTGAAATGTTTTGTATCCCAGGCCGGCAACAG
>ERZ1463017.5-NODE-5-length-25958-cov-24.573447_pt1 | contig 25958 bp, 22 predicted proteins | sample MGYA00564478_ERZ1463017 | MGnify/ENA primary metagenome ERZ1463017 (study PRJEB39244, sample SAMEA3635123) | Helicobacter pylori | study: EMG produced TPA metagenomics assembly of PRJEB11511 data set (Assembly of a 5300-year-old Helicobacter pylori... | reverse complement strand
ACAGCACAAATCATCAAGGCCACGGCGAGCGATAGCTTTCGTTTGAACATTCGATGCACCTCGTAGCGTTTTAGTATGCGGTTGCTCTGCAAGCGCTAGCCTTGGGCCAGCCGTCGTGCTTCCACAGTGATTGGAAGTAGGTTAAGCGCAAAAAGCTCAGATCGCTGATTACATTTTTGTAAGCCGCCTGCCAATTCACTTCATCCAACCCATCACATACCGACCTGTCGTGGCATTTGGGCGATCTGTGGGCTGTTGAGGCAATTACATTTACGTAAGCTTGCGCACAGTTGTCAGATTGGTAGCACACTAGAACACCGCAAACCGGAGCCCGTGCATGAAACTCTTGGTCGCAGAAGACGAACCCAAAATCGGAATGTACCTACAGCAGGGTCTTGTGGAGGCTGGCTTCACTGTCGACCGAGTTGTTACGGGAACAGAGGCGTTGCACCAAGCGCTAAATGAGACCTACGATCTTCTGATCCTAGACGTAATGATGCCGGGCCTGGACGGCTGGGAGGTCATTCGTTCTGTCCGTATAGCCGGGAGCTCAGTTCCTGTGCTGTTTCTGACGGCCAGGGATGGAGTTGATGACAGGGTCAAAGGGTTGGAGTTAGGTGCGGACGATTATCTAGTCAAACCCTTCGCATTTTCAGAGCTGCTTGCTCGCGTCAGAAGCCTGCTTCGCCGTGGTTCAGCCGTACCCAACCAGACATCTATCAAGATAGGGGATCTGGAGGTAGATCTTCTGAAGCGACGGGCCTCACGCTCAGGTCGACGCATTGACCTTACTGCCAAGGAGTTTTCGCTATTAGAGTTGCTGATGCGTCGTAGAGGCGAAGTCTTGCCAAAATCACTGATCGCATCGCAGGTTTGGGATATGAACTTCGACAGTGATACCAATGTGATCGAAGTCGCAATTCGCCGGCTCCGGGCCAAAATCGATGATGATTTCGACACGAAGCTGATTCAGACCACTAGGGGAATGGGCTACATGCTAGATGCTCCAGATACAGAATGAAGCGTGTATCTCTTACCTTCCGTTTGAGCATGATGTTTGTCTGTGCCGTGGTAGCCGTGCTGGTTGTAGCAGGCTTTACCTTCGATGCGTTTAGTAGACATCACTTCAAAGCGCTCGACCGTCAAACGATGGCAGAAAAGCTCGAATCCATTCGGCAGATAATGGATGGCGAAGCTGGTTCCGCAGCGCCATCAGAAGTTGTGTTGCAATTACAAGCTTTGCTTGGTGCACATCAGGAACTCTCAGCCTCTATCACCACAATGGGGGGGAAGACATTCTTCGCGACTCCAAGTGCAGTGGGGCATCCAGCTACTTCCTCCGGCGACCTCGGGAATGATATGTGGGAGTGGACAGCTGGAGGCCATGTTTATCGAGGCATGAAAGCCCAAGTCCATTTGGCGAATGAAACTGAGCCATTGACTGCGTGGCTGAATCTAGACATCACAAGCCATATGCATTTCGTTGAAACTTTGCGCTGGTGGTTGGTGATTGGGCTGGCGATTAGTGCCTTGATCAGTGCAGGGTTAGGCTGGTTAGTGGCGCGCAGCGGGCTGAAGCCGGTCGCACAGGTTACACAAGTCGCCGCCTCGATGTCTGCCGGATCGCTAAAAGAGCGTATCCCTATGGACTCTGTACCTCGCGAGCTGGAGCTCCTCGTCACTGCGTTCAACGCTATGCTGGGTCGCCTTGAAGAATCATTTGCTCGGTTATCTAACTTTTCAGCCGATATTGCGCACGAGCTACGTACTCCTATCAGCAATCTGCGCACTCATACCGAGGTCATCCTTACAAAGAAACGGGCGCCCGAGGATTATGAAGAGAATCTCTATTCCAACCTGGAGGATCTGAACCGGCTTTCCAACATTATCGATGGCATGCTTTTCTTGGCAAAGTCGGACAATGGTTTAGTTCTACCTGCCAAAGCGAAAGTCGAGCTGCGTTCGGTCGTAGAGAAACTCTTCGAGTATTACCAGTTGCTGGCAGATGACACAGGACTAAAGCTACAAGTGACGGGGCACGGAACGGTTTACGGTGACGTAACGATGTTGGATAGGATGATCTCTAATTTGCTATCCAACGCGCTCAGGTATACCCCTCCTGACTCAACAATTTCCGTAAAAATCGAGCGGCTTGGCAAGACGATTAGCTTGTCTGTTGAAAATCCCGGTGGGGAGATCGTGGAAGAACATCTGGCCCGATTGTTTGACCGTTTTTATAGAATTGATCCAGCACGGAGAGAGGGCGCTACGAACCATGCGGGGTTAGGTTTGGCAATCGTCAAATCATTGGTCGAAGCCCATGACGGCAGCGTCGCATGTGTTTCCAGAGATGGCTATACGACCTTTACGATTAGCCTACCCGAGTGGCCTGCTGACTGAGAATAAAAGAAAGCTCATTTGCCCCTTCTTGGAGGAACAAGGCCGCAGTGCGACCTTGTTTGTTTACGGCGTCACTCGTGTGAGTGACCGTGCTCAGCGCTCTCGGAGGTTGTGCCTTTTTCACCACCACCGCACGCCGTTATCAGGCCAAGGAAGCAGATCAGGAGCATCGAACGGATCAAAGTTGTTGGGGGGGTCATTGGAAGGCTCTTCAAAAAATGGGTGAAATAAATGGTCTGCGCTCAGGCTGACACTGCGTTTTCGGCAATAGAACAGCCATCGCTGCTTCGGATTACTGTTTGACTCTCAGATAATCGCCGGACGTTTTAAGTGAGATGGTCACGGCACTGTTGCTACGGTTACGCCAAAACCAGCCATGAGTGCCGTCAAAAATCGCAGTGAATTCCCCTTTGTTGTCTTTGACTTGTTTGCCTTTGCCGTAACTGTGGAAATAGCCCTTTTCAGCGTTGTACGGCTCGCCATGGGTCTCGTAGTTCACGGGCCCACCCACTGCAGTCCATTCGTAGCTGACAGTCTTGCCCTTCAGCACTTCCAGTTTGATTTCTTTCCCCTCACCAGGCTTGAGCGTTACGGTGATTTGGGTCGCCTTCAAAGCAGGAGTTGATGTTGCTTCAGGTTGAGGGGCAGGTTTCGCAACTGGTTGAACTTGCGCAACATGCGGAGCTGGAGCTGATGTTTGCTGCGGAGCTGCATCCGCTAAAGCCGCTTGGGCAAGGATGATCTTCAGTTCGCCCATTTGGGTCAGTCCCAGTGCTCGGCCCACACCCGTTGGATCAACGGCGTATTCCGAAGGCATGACAACGGTCACCAGCAGGCCGACGGCAGTCAGCAGTGCAATGACGGTCGAACGCACCAGTTTGCGAGTGCTTGGCAATTCATTAACAGTTGGAAGCGGAGTATTGAACATGGTCAGAATTCCTTACGCAGAGACAAACAGACCGGTGATCTGGTAACCCATCAGCAGGAAACCAGCACTCATCATGGCGACGTTGGCGGTATAGGCGTGGCGCCAGAAACTGCCGGTGCGCCGCCAATACCCCATCAGAATGAGAATCGCGCTGAGGGCCAGCAATTGGCCGATCTCGACGCCGACGTTGAAGGCGATCAGGTTGGGAATCAGGCCATCAGGCGAGATCTCGTACTCCTGAATCTTGGTGGCTAGACCGAAACCATGGAGCAGGCCGAAGATCAGCGTGGCCACCTTGGTGTTGGGTTGGAAACCGAACCAGCGCTGGAATGCACCCAAGTTATCGAGCGCCTTGTACACCACAGAGAAACCAATGATGGCGTCGATGATGTAGGAGCTGATGCTGATCTCGGTCAGCACGCCCAGCAGCAGCGTGACCGAGTGGCCTACAGCGAATAGCGTGACGTAGAGCCCCACGTCCTTCAGGCGGTAGAGGAAGAAGATCACCCCAAACAGAAAAAGCAGGTGGTCGTAGCCCGTCATCATGTGCTTGGCGCCCATGTAGATGAATGGCAGCAACATGACGCCGGAACTCTCCTGGATGAAGCCCTTGTCACCTTCCGCGACGGCATGAGCCATCGCCTCGGGTATACCGAGGAAAAGTGCAGCGACAAATAAAAACAACAGCAGTAGCGGGCGGTGCGATGGCGCAGTGAATGCGACAACGCCACTCATTGAGTGCGAATGCATAGATCAATCCTACGTTGCAGGGATCAAAGGCCGCAGTGCGGCCATGGTCAGGATGCGAACGAAGGACGGGGTGGACGCTCGATCAAGAAAATCGGCGGACGAGGAACGGAATATCGGCGCGCATCAACTCGTATGGACAGTTTCGGCTGTGAAGCCAAACTCAACGCGGACGTGAGCTGTGGCGTTTCGTGCTGATGGTCAGGGGTCAACGGCGAGTGGTAGTGATCCGAGTAGCTCGCGCTCGACATCTCTGCCTGCTGCTCTTGGGAGTGATGTGCATCTTGCACAATCTCCCAGGCTGGCTGTTTCGATGTCACCGACAACGTATAGGTATGCCCGGCCCAAGCCACAAACATGGCGAGAGCAAGTGCGATTACCACCGTCATTGTCAGTGTTCTGCTGAACATAGTGTGCGGTTTTCAACTCGTTTTGTAGGGCTTTGATACGTTTGACCGCATCCCCCTAGGGGGGATAGGATGCCAGCGTAATTCATTGACGCCTGAGGCTCAAGTCATGAGTGAGCACGAACACGAACACAGCCATCCCCATACCCACCAAAGTCACGAGGCGATCATCAAGCGCCTCAAGCGGGCGGACGGCCATTTACGCGGCATCATCACCATGATTGAAGAAGGTCGTGAGTGCGTCGACATTGCTCAGCAGCTGCACGCTGTTGAAAAAGCGGTGTGTCAAGCCAAGCGCACGCTCATTCAGGATCACATCGATCACTGTCTGGAGGACACCGTCTCGGCCTTGGGCAATGGCGAGCGCGCACCGCTGGAAGCGTTCAAACAAATCACCAAATACCTCTAGGTCTGACATGCCCAACTTCGCTGAACTGCTGCAACAAGGCGGGGCTCACGCCTGGCTGTATTTCCCGAGCGCTATTCTGCTCGGAGCCTTGCATGGGCTTGAACCGGGCCATTCAAAAACTATGATGGCAGCCTTCATCGTGGCCATTCGTGGCTCGGTAAAACAAGCCGTATTGTTGGGCTTGGCCGCGACGCTGTCGCACACCGCTGTGGTGTGGTTGGTCGCTATCGGCGGCATGTACCTGGGCAAAGGTCTGGACGCTCAAACCACCGAGCCTTACTTCCAACTCGCGTCCTCTGCTCTGATCATCGTGATTGCACTTTGGATGCTATGGCGTACCTGGCGCGGCGAGCAGATGTTCAAGTTCGAGCAAGGTGATGAGCACCACCACGGCGAGCATGACCATGGTCATCACGATGAGACTCATCGTATCGATACAGGCCATGGTCGCATCGAACTGTCGATCTTCGAAGAAGGCATGCCACCGCACTGGCGCCTGAAGATACTGACCGGACACGCCTGGGCAGCCTCAGATGTTCGCCTGATGACTACTCGTCCGGACGGTAGCACCCAATCGTTCTCTTTCGTTGAGCGCGAAGGCTTCCTGGAGTCGACGGTCGATATTCCGGAGCCACACGAGTTCAGTGCTCGCTTGAGTCTTGGGCATGCAGGCCACTCCCATGATTACGATCTCCAGTATCAGGAGCACGATCACGGGCATGCTCATTCCGAATTGGAAGGCTTGGAGTTGTCGATTGATGGGTTCCAGGATGCGCATGAACGTGCGCATGCCAACGATATCCGTAAGCGCTTCACCAATCGTGAGGTCACCACGGGACAGATCATCATGTTCGGTTTGACGGGGGGGCTCATTCCTTGCCCAGCGGCCATTACTGTTCTGCTGCTCTGCCTTCAGGTCAAAGAAGTCGCGTTGGGTGGCGTGCTAGTCCTGTGCTTCAGTATTGGTCTGGCGCTCACACTGGTAACCGTCGGTGCAGCCGCCGCTATTGGCGCCAAGCAGGCCTCCAATCGCTGGCCTTGGATGGGCACCGTCGCGCGTCGAGCCCCTTATCTGTCCAGCGTGCTGATCATCGGTGTTGGTCTGTACGTTGGCTTCCATGGCTGGATCGGCCTGAACGCATAAGGCGACGTCTGAGTGTTCGAACTCACCAGCTACGTAGGCCTTTTCCTGGCTGCATTCGGTGCCGCCACGTTATTGCCAATGCAGTCTGAAGCCGTGCTGGTCGGAATGTTGCTCTCCGACCGGTACATCGTATCTACGCTCTTGGCGGTCGCCACTTTTGGCAACGTTCTTGGCTCCGCACTGAACTGGCTTCTGGGCCGTTCTGTTGAGCGATTCCGCCACAAGCGCTGGTTCCCCGTGAGCGAGAGCAAGTTAGAAAAAGCCCAGCACTCCTATCTGCGCTACGGGCGCTGGTCACTGTTGCTGAGCTGGGTGCCCATCATTGGCGATCCGCTGACGGTAGTCGCCGGAGTCATGCGCGAACCACTCTGGAGTTTCCTGCTGATCGTCACCCTTGCCAAGGGCATGCGTTATCTCGTGCTGACCGCCGTCACGCTGGGGTGGGCATGAAGACGGCTCATACAACGCCGCTATCCCCACTCAAGAGCCGAAGCAATAGCCTGGATCTGATCAAGTGGCTGGCAATACTCACCATGGTTATCGACCACTTACGATTGGTGTGGCCGGAAATGAGCAACCTGTTCATTCCGGGTAAGCTTTCTTTTCCGCTGTTCTGTGTCGCCATTGCGGCCAACGTAGCGCGCTCCAAACAGGGCGAATTGCTAACGGCGACGAATGGTCGATACCTTGCGTTGATGCTGTTTTTTGCCGCCATTTCAGAAGCGCCTTATCGCTACATCAGCACCTCGGGATCATTCAACGTGTTGGTGACGCTTGCATTGGGGCTGGTGATTGCCTGGGGATGGCAGCATCGCACCCTGTTGAGCAGCGCTATGGCGTTGATGGCCGCCGCGATTGCCTACGTGCTGGATGATCCACTGATGTACGGCTTCTACGGTGCACTTGTTCCAACAGCTGTCTTAGTAGCAATCAAGACCCCTGGTGTTCTTTGGTTTCTGCCAGCGGTTCTATGCCTGTTGAGCAATAGCCGCAGTAGCATCTTAACAAGGGCGCTGGACTTGGAAGTGTATTCATTGTTGGCCTTTAGCACTGCGTTCGCCGCTCCCCTGATCGGACTCTGGCTTCTGCGTCAGACCTTCATCTTCAAGGTCTGGCCGGTAGGGCAATGGGGTTACTGGTTCTATCCGGGGCACCTTGCTGCTCTGCAAGCACTGCGGTTCTTTGTCTGAAGACCGGTAACCAGCCCTAGGGAATCTCAGTAAATTACGGTCGTCAACGCGAACCTCTACGGCAGGTCGATGATGACGTGTTCAATTGTAAGAGCCATTTGCAGCGACTACACTCCAGTCCATGAAACGCTATCTGCGGTTTTGCATCATCTTCATGATTAGCTTGGCGCTTCCCCTCAGCGGGATGGCGGGGGTTCAGGCACCGACAGAACCTTGTCCAATGAAGACGATGGGCATGGCGATGATGGACGACATGGGGATGGACTGCTGCAACGACATGAAAAGCCCTTCCGAGCAAGGTAAACCTTGCAAGCCGGGCCAGGAATGCAAGACGGGCGGCATGCTGCAAGTCTCGATCTTCAAGCCTCCTGTAACCGTGCTCAGCCCCGTAGTGCTTTCCCTCATCAGCGACTCCCTACCTGTACAGACCCCGTCCGGGGTATGGCGACCGCCCCGCGTTTGATTCCTGTCCCACATTGAGCCTCATTCCGCATTAGCGGGATGGACTAGCTGCGCGCATGTCTTTTGACGCGTGCAGTGGATGATTACAGGAATCGTAAACATGAACTCCAAGTGCAATTGCACAGGCTGGTCTCTCGTGGCCGGCCTAGCGGCAAGCGTGCTGGCATTGCCGAGTTTCGCTGCCGCATTGACGCTCGAAGAAGCGTTGCGGCTGGCAGAAAACAATGCGCCGTCGCTGACCGCACAAGACGCGAAAATTCAGGCTGCCAGCAATGCAGCCATCCCTGCTGGCGAATTACCTGATCCCAAGCTCCTGGTGGGCGTGCAGAACTACCCCATCGGCGGCCCGGATCGTTGGAGTATCGACCAGGACTTCATGACCATGCAAATGGTCGGGGTCAGGCAGGAGATGCCCAATAGCGACAAGCGCAAAGCGCGCATCGAGGTCGCCGACGCTGCCGTTGATCGCGCTGCTGCGGAGCGTAGGGTCGAACGTCTGAAGGTACGCCAGGCCACGGCATTGGCCTGGATTAGTAGCTACTCGGTTGAGCGCAAAGATGCACTGTTCCAGGATTTCTACAAAGAAAATCGTCTCCTAACCGATACCGTCCGGGCTCAAATTGCCGGTGGCCGCGTTCAACCTGCTGAAGCGGTGACACCCAAACAAGAAGCAGCCCAACTGGCAGAGCAACAGGACGACCTGATTCGTGAGCGCGCCCAGGCCCGAGCGGCCCTCAAACGCTGGATTGGCTCCGCCGCCAATGACAAGCCTGTGGGCAGCTTGCCTGTATGGCCCGTCGATACCTCAAGCTACGCCCATAAACTGCAACACCATCCCGAGTTGGCAGCGTTTGCGCCGATGACCCGTGAAGCGCAAGCCAAGGTTCGTGAAGCAGAAGCGGAGAAGCAGTCGGACTGGAGTTGGGAGCTCGATTATCAGCATCGTGGCCGACAATTCGGCGACATGGTCAGCGTGCAACTTTCATGGGATCTGCCGCTGTTTCCTGACTCGCGCCAAAACCCCAAAATCGCAGCCAAGCAGGCTGAACTCAACCAGCTTGAGGCCGAGCGCGAAGCCCTGTCTCGTGAGCACACCCAGCAATTGGAAACTGAACTGGCTGACTATGAGCGCCTAAATCGTGCCGTGCGCCGAAACCAGGAAAGCCTATTGCCGCTGGCCAAGGAAAAGGTCGAACTCAGCATGGCTAGTTACCGTGCCGGCAAAGGCGATTTAAACGCCGTTGTTGCCGCCCGACGCGAGCTTATCGAGGCCAGTCTCAAGCAGATCGATGTGGAAGAGCAGCGTGCGCTGACCAGTGCGCGTCTGTATTTCGCTTATGGGGAGGCCAGCCAATGAACCTTAAATGGAACGGAGCATTGTTGGTAGGCATCTCGCTGGCGTTCGGTATTGCCGGTGGTTACTGGTTCGCTCAACAGCGCATGAATGGGGTATCCAGTTCTGCCCAGGAGCGGAGCCTCGATTCACCTGACGAACGCAAGGCACTGTATTGGTATGACCCCATGTACCCGCAGCAAAAATTCGATAAGCCGGGTAAGTCCCCCTTCATGGACATGCAACTGGTTCCTAAGTACGCCGGTGGCGCAGGGGATCGTGCGACCGTCAGTATCGATCCGAGTCTTACCCAGAATCTCGGTCTGCGTTTTGCAACTGTCACCCGTGGGATCTTTGATTCCAGTCTCGACGTCACAGGAGTCTTGGGATTCAACGAGCGCGATGTCGCGGTGATTCAGGCACGCACCTCGGGCTTTGTGGAGCGGGTCTATGCCCACGCTCCCGGCGATGTACTCAAAGCCAACGCGGCGTTGGCGGATATCCTGGTGCCCGAGTGGGCAGCCGCCCAGACAGAGTTCCTTGCGCTGAAGCGCAATGGGGATGCTGACCTGTTGGCTGCGGCCCGCCAGCGACTGCGGCTCACAGGGATGCCGGCAACACTGATTACTCAGGTAGAGCGTGGCGGTAAGGTTCAGCCTTACCTGACGCTCACCAGCCCTATTGGTGGTGTGCTGCAAGAATTGAATGTTCGTGCGGGGATGACCGTGGCGATTGGCGACACTCTGGCACGCGTCAATGGCTTGAGCAGTGCCTGGCTAGCCGTGGCCGTTCCAGAATCTGATTCCGGAGCTATCACCGTGGGGCAGGCGGTCGAAGCGCGTCTGCCAGCCTTCCCAGGAATAACACTCAGTGGCAAGGTCGGCGCGATTTTGCCCGAAACCAATCCGGACAGCCGCACCCTTCGGGTGCGTGTGGAGTTACCCAATCCGGACGGGCGCCTCAGACCGGGTTTGACGGCGCAGGTACGCCTGAATCGTTCGACCGAGCAAAGTGTATTGTGGGTGCCGAGTGAGGCGGTGATTCGCACTGGCCGACGAGCCCTGGTGATGCTCGCCGAAGACGCTGGTCGCTACCGTCCCGTGGAGGTACACCTCGGGCAGGAAAGCGATGGCAAAACGGCGATATTGAAGGGGCTGGAAGAAGGCCAGAAGGTGGTTACCTCTGGTCAGTTCCTGCTCGACTCGGAGGCCAGTCTTAAGGGCATTGTTGCAAGCTCGGAGGAACAGTCACCACCCAGCGCAGCAGCCTCCAGCTTTCATGAAGCGGATGGGCAGATCGTTGAGATCAACGATAAAGAAGTCACACTCGCCCATGGCCCCTTCAAGACGCTGGGCATGCCTGGCATGACGATGACTTTCCCACTCGCCAACCCGGCTCTGATGCAGGGCCTTAAAACGGGCGACAAGGTTCGGGTCGCGGTGAGCCAGACTGATGATGGCTTGCGTGTTGAGCGCCTGGATAAATCGGGGAACCAGCCATGATCGCTGCCCTGATTCGTTGGTCAGTAGCCAACCGATTTCTGGTGCTACTGGCGACACTGTTTGTCACAGCGTGGGGCATTTGGTCTGTGCAGAGCACGCCGATTGATGCGCTACCAGACGTCTCTGATGTGCAGGTAATCATCCGAACCCCTTATCCTGGTCAAGCGCCGCAGATTGTCGAGAACCAGGTGACCTATCCGTTAGCCACCACCATGCTCTCCGTACCTGGGGCAAAGACCGTGCGAGGTTATTCCTTCTTCGGCGACAGCTTTGTTTATGTGCTGTTCGAAGACGGCACCGACTTGTACTGGGCCCGCTCGCGGGTGCTGGAGTATCTGAGCCAGATACAAAGCCGGTTGCCGGCCAGCGCGAAGCCGGCGTTGGGGCCTGATGCAACGGGCGTCGGCTGGATCTATCAGTACGCACTGGTGGATCGCAGCGGCGGACATGATTTGGCGCAGCTTCGCGCACTGCAGGACTGGTTCCTCAAGTTCGAACTCAAAACCCTGCCCAACGTTGCAGAAGTAGCCACTGTGGGAGGCATGGTCAAGCAGTACCAGGTTCAACTTGATCCGCTCAAACTGGCCAGCCTTGGCATCACCCAGGCTGAGGTAACCGAAGCTATAGGCAAGGCCAATCAGGAAACCGGTGGTGCAGTGCTGGAGATGGCTGAGACCGAGTTCATCGTGCGTGCTTCCGGCTATCTGAAGACGCTCAATGACTTTCGGGCAATCCCGCTTAAGTTGGGCGCGGGTGGCATTCCGGTGAGCCTTGGCGATGTTGCTACGATCCAGTTGGGCCCGGAAATGCGGCGCGGAATTACTGAACTGGACGGTGAAGGCGAGACCGTCGGCGGCGTGGTGATTTTGCGCAGTGGCAAGAACGCTCGCGAAACCATTGCTGCGGTAAAGACCAAGCTCGACGAACTGAAACGCAGTTTGCCGCCCGGAGTGGAAATCGTCACTACCTACGACCGCAGCAAACTGATCGACCGCGCTGTGGAGAATCTCAGTCACAAGCTCATTGAAGAGTTCATCGTGGTCGCGTTGGTCTGCGGGATCTTCCTTTGGCACCTGCGCTCATCGCTGGTGGCGATCATCTCCCTGCCTGTTGGTGTATTAATTGCCTTCATCGTCATGCGTTACCAAGGGATCAACGCCAACATCATGTCTTTGGGTGGGATTGCCATCGCCATCGGCGCCATGGTCGATGCCGCCGTGGTGATGATCGAGAACGCCCATAAGAAGATCGAGGCCTGGCATGCGGCCAATCCGGGGGAAGAACTGAAGGGTGAACGTCATTGGCATGTAATGACCGAAGCGGCGGCAGAGGTAGGCCCCGCGCTGTTCTACTGTTTGTTGATCATCACCCTGTCGTTCATTCCGGTGTTCACGCTGGAAGCTCAGGAAGGACGGTTGTTCGGCCCTTTGGCTTTCACCAAGACTTACGCCATGGCTGCAGCGGCGGGATTGTCAGTGACCTTGGTGCCAGTGCTGATGGGCTACTGGATTCGAGGACGAATTCCCAGTGAACAACAGAACCCATTGAACCGTTGGTTGATTAGGATCTATCAGCCAGCCTTGGACGTGGTGCTGCGTCGTCCCAAAGTCACGCTACTGGTAGCGCTATTGGTTTTTGTCAGTGCGCTATGGCCAATGTCTCGCTTGGGTGGCGAGTTTCTCCCCCCGTTGGACGAGGGTGACCTGCTCTATATGCCTTCTGCTTTGCCGGGACTGTCGGCGCAAAAGGCCGCGCAACTGCTGCAACAGACCGACCGCCTGATCAAAACCGTTCCAGAGGTCGAACATGTCTTCGGTAAAGCTGGACGTGCTGAAACTGCCACCGACCCGGCACCGCTGGAAATGTTTGAAACCACCATCCAGTTCAAGCCGCACGAGCAATGGCGTCCAGGCATGACCCAGGAAAAGTTGGTGGAAGAACTGGATCGAGTGGTACGAGTCCCTGGGCTGACGAATATCTGGATACCACCGATTCGCAACCGCATAGACATGCTTGCCACGGGGATCAAGAGTCCCATCGGAGTGAAAGTTGCCGGCACCAACCTGACGGAGATCGATGCCGCTACTCAGGCGGTCGAGCGGGTGGCCAAGGATGTGCCCGGTGTCAGTTCGGCTCTGGCTGAGCGACTGACCGGTGGCCGCTATATCGACGTGGATATCGACCGCAAGGCCGCCGCCCGCTACGGACTGAATATCGCCGATGTGCAGTCCATTGTGGCCGGCGCTATCGGCGGTGAAAAAGTCGGGGAGACCATTGAAGGGCTTGCACGCTTCCCGATCAACGTACGTTACCCCCGTGAGTGGCGTGACTCGCTCGGCGCCCTGGAGCGGTTGCCAATCTACACCCCGTTAGGCAGCCAAATCACCCTTGGCACGGTGGCGAAGATCAAGGTCAGCGACGGGCCGCCGATGCTCAAGAGTGAAAACGCAAGGCCTTCAGGCTGGGTGTATATCGACGTGCGGGGGCGGGACATTGCCTCGGTTGTCGCCGACCTGCGTCGGGTCGTTAATGAACAGGTCAAGCTGCAGCCAGGCATGAGCCTGAGCTACTCAGGGCAGTTCGAGTTTCTCGAAAGGGCAAACGTACGCCTCAAACTGGTAGTACCTGCCACGTTACTGATCATCTTCGTCCTGCTCTACCTGACTTTTGCCCGCTTCGATGAGGCCTTGCTGATCATGGCCACTCTGCCATTCGCACTGACCGGTGGAGCATGGTTCCTCTATCTATTGGGATTCAACCTGTCGGTCGCCACGGGAGTCGGCTTCATTGCATTGGCCGGTGTTTCTGCTGAGTTTGGCGTGATCATGTTGCTCTATTTGAAGAATGCCTGGGCCGAGCGTGAAGATCTAGGCGACCGTACTGAATTCGGTCTGGTTGCGGCGATTCGTGAAGGCGCTGTGCAGCGCGTTCGGCCCAAGGCCATGACCGTTGCCGTGATCATTGCCGGCCTTTTACCCATCTTGTTAGGCAGCGGTACTGGTAGCGAAGTGATGAGCCGCATCGCCGCGCCTATGGTCGGCGGGATGGTCACGGCACCTTTACTTTCCCTGTTTGTTATCCCAGCAGCCTATCGCCTGATGCGTCGCCGGCACCTTTCAGTTGAACCCATTAGTCCTCAAGGAAAAGTCGTATGAAACAGACCCTGACTGCGGTTGCAAGCACCGTATTTGCGCTTTCACTTTCTGCCTACGCAGAGGATATGCCAGGCATGAAAATGGACGGGATGGAGGGCATACAGATGAAGCAGGAAACAAAGCAGGCTCCAGTGGCCACCTCCGACGGAACGATTAAGGCTATCGATCCTACGAAGCATACGGTGACCATCTCCCACGGAGCGGTTCCTGCCGTGCAGTGGCCGCCAATGACTATGGCTTTTTCCGTAATGGAGAATCAGCTGACGGGGTTGATAGTCGGAGACCGCGTAACGTTTTCCTTTAGCCTAGATGGTGGCAAAGCCACAATTGTTTCCATTAAAAAATAAGACTGAAACCATGAGAATTACCGGCACGCTCTGTCTTGCCGGTAACAGCTCTTAGTCTGAGCACGCCAGCAAGCCTTGGCGAATTTTAGAACCTTACAATCACTTAATCGGCCATCGACGATGCTGATCATCGATCACGAACGGATGCTCGTGAGCCGCCCCCTCATGGCCGTCGATATGCGTGTGATCACCTGGCAGATCCTCATGGGTGTGCTTGATTGACTCCTGGTCATGAGCTGGACGCCAAATCACGACACTGACCACCAGCGCACTACCTGCCAGGGTAGCGAGCCCAACAAACGACGCAGTGAGGCTGATGTTGGCACCCAACCATCCTGCCAGTGGATAAGTATGTTGTCGCTGACCGAAAACTGACCCAGTAGAGGCTGTTCTGCCGACTGAAAACTGACCCAGGTGTTCAACTGCTTCTGCTCACTTTTTGAGCAGGAGAACACAGGGTGATCAGCATGGAAATGTTGGGAAAAATCCGGCGGATGTATTTCCGCGACAAGCTCTCGCTGCATCAGATAGCCAAGCGTACCGGGCTGTCGAGAAACACCATCCGTAAATGGGTCAGAGCGCCCGAAGCCACTCAACCAGCGTACCAACGGTGCGCAACCTTCAATAAGCTCAGCCCTTTTCACGAGACCCTGGAGCAGGCGCTCAAGGCCGATTCGTTCCGGCCAAAACACAACCGCAGGAGCGCCAAAGCGCTTTTCGAGCAGATCAAGGCCGAGGGGTACGACGGCGGCTACAGCCAGCTCACGGCGTTTGTCCGCTCTTGGCGAGGGGAGCAAGGCAAGTCTTTACGCGCTTTTGTACCGCTGACGTTTGCCCTCGGTGAGGCCTTTCAATTTGACTGGAGCGAAGAAGGTCTGCTGATCGGTGGTCTTTTTCGACGTATCCAGGTCTCCCACATGAAGCTGTGCGCCAGCCGCGCATTCTGGTTGGTTGCGTACCCCAGCCAAGGCCACGAGATGCTATTTGATGCCCATACCCGTTCGTTTGGAGCGTTGGGTGGCGTTCCACGTCGCGGCATCTACGACAACATGAAAACGGCTGTCGACAAGGTCAACAAAGGCAAAGGCCGTACGGTCAATGCCAGGTTTTCCGTGATGTGCGCGCACTACCTGTTCGATCCGGACTTCTGCAACGTCGCTTCGGGCTGGGAAAAGGGCATCGTCGAAAAGAACGTGCAGGACAGCCGGAGGCGAATCTGGCTCGATGCTCAAAACTGCATGTTCCATACCTTCGAGGAGCTGAACGTCTGGCTCGGTCAACGCTGTCGTACGCTCTGGGCTGAACTTGTACATCCACAGTACAACGGTTTGACGGTGGCAGAAGTCCTGGAGCTGGAGCAGGCTGAAATGATGCCGATGCCGACGGCCTTTGATGGCTACGTGGAACGCACCGTCCGTGTCTCTAGCACCTGCCTGATCAGCGTGGCGCGCAATCGTTATTCGGTGCCTTGCGAGCGTGTTGGTCAATGGGTCAGCAGCCGTTTGTACCCTTCGCGGATCGTGGTCATTGCCGACGAAACGGTGATCGCCAGTCACGAGCGCCTTTTTGATCGAGATCAGGTCGGTTTTGACTGGCAGCACTACATCCCACTCATCGAACGCAAGCCTGGTGCACTGCGCAATGGCGCTCCATTTGCTGATCTGCCAAAACCGTTACAGCTTCTCAAACGCGGACTGAGGCGTCACACCAACGGTGATCGAATCATGATGCAGGTACTGGCTGCCGTGCCCATCGCCGGTCTCGACCCGGTGCTGGTAGCGGTAGAACTGGTGCTTGAGTCGGGAAGTCTGAGCGCCGATCACATCTTAAATGTTCTCGCCCGGCTCACCGCTACTGCACCACCGCCTTCCGTAGAAACCAGCCTGCAACTCAAGGTGGCTCCCGTTGCCAATACGGCCCGATATGACCAACTCCGTACAACAGATGAGGAGAGCCGCAATGCGTGACTTGATGGCAGAACTTAAAGAACTGCGTCTGCATGGCATGGCGCAGGCTTGGGAAGAACTGGCGGCCCAGGGAGAAGCTTCGACGGCATCCTCGAAATGGTTGCTTGAGCATCTGCTCCAACAGGAGCAGGCAGATCGCACCGTGCGCTCTGTGAATCATCAGATGAACATGGCAAAGCTCCCCATGCACCGTGATTTAGCTGGCTTTGACTTCGGCGCTTCCAGCGCTGATGCCCGTCTGGTCAAGCAATTATCCAGCCTTGAGTTTACGGAGACTGCACAAAATGTCGTGTTCATCGGTGGGCCTGGAACCGGAAAAACACATCTAGCCAGTGCCTTGGCCGTGTCCGGAATCACCACTCATAACAAACGAGTACGGTTCTTCTCCACGGTCGATCTCGTCAACCTGCTGGAGCGTGAAAAGTACGATGGTAAGGCAGGCCGAATCGCCCAGGGACTCCTTCGGACAGACCTGGTGATACTCGATGAGCTTGGGTATTTGCCCTTTAGTCAGAGTGGTGGCGCGCTGTTATTTCACCTGCTTTCAAAACTGTACGAGCACACCAGCGTAGTCATCACCACCAACCTCAGTTTCTCGGAATGGTCGAGTGTGTTTGGCGACGCCAAGATGACCACAGCGTTGCTGGATCGGCTGACACACCACTGCCATATCGTCGAAACGGGCAACGAGTCCTACCGCCTGCAACACAGCACCTTGGCCGCCCAGACAAAGATCAAATCGCGTGAACGAAAGCGCAAGGACGAAGATGATACCGAGGACGATGAACCGTTTTGATCTACACCGTAAACACCCTTCCGCATGCCTGCATGCGGTGGGGCCCGATGCGTCTTCAACCAGAACACTACTGCTAAGCTTATCCACAATTGCTGGGGCAAAAATCAGCAATCCGCCCTGGGTCAATTTTCAATCGGCAGGGTGGGTCAGTTTTCAATCAGCGCCAACAATGCATGGTCTCAGTCAGGATCATTTGCTTCAGGAAGGTGATCCCCCCCACACCGTGGCGGAACGAATGAATCAGCTGTTTTCGGGGCAGGTGCTTTGCAGCGATTCACCACAAGATGGTTTTTGGCTCGATGTGCTTTTCGAGGCCGCAGATCAGATCCCGACCTTTGAGTTGAAGCCTTTGGAAGTTTTTGTCGGTCGGGAGGCGGCTAGTGACATTTATCGCCTACTGCCAACAACTAGGCACCACCGAGCTCTCCATGACGCGACTGCTTTGATGGAAGCCTGCCGCGCGTTTGTCAAAGATTGAACTACCCCCCCCCCAACTTACGAAAGCTCTGATTCCTGTGAGTTTTGGATGTAGCTCAGCTTGTCTGACCGCCCGATCCGAAGCTAGGTAATTACGCGGCTGGATAGGGCAAGCGGAGCGCGCAGACGTGTGGGATGGACGCCCGAAGGGCCGAGATGCCGGCGCTTGCGCCAAGGCTCGGTTTACGACAGCCCCTCCCCGAAGGGGCACGCCCCAACTGAACGCTCAGGGTCATCAAAGCTCCGCATCCCAAGCATCCATAGCCTCGCTCACAGCCGCGTACCACTGGAGATCACCGAGCTGCAGTGCATTTGCAACTTGCCTATTGGTATTGCCGTCGACCCAAGCCGGGAGACTCTCTATGGCTCCAGTGAACATGCTTGCTGTAGCGACAGTGAACCGGCCCGTACTCGTAGACTGGAGGCACACGTAGCGCACATTGGCGCCACTCGGCAACCGACGCCAAGCCACCACCTCGAAACAGTCCATGGCGCTCACCGGCGCCTCTACGGTGGAACTCACTAACGGTTCCACCTTGGCATCTTCCGCTGCTCTGAATGATCGCTTAGGCGCTCCTGGCCTGTGGACAAGATGCTTCAACTGCTCACGCGAGGCGATTATCTGATCTCGGAGCTCTTCGGGATCGATGGACATTCCGCCCTCTGGTGTCACCTTGAGGGTCTTCAAGGAGTTCGCCGCCCGGATGAACTCGCGTTCACGCGCTTTCTCACGCTCGGGGTGGCGGTCGGGGCTGATGACGCTCCAAAGCGTTGTGAACAACTTCAATGACATTCTCCTACCTTGAGGCATTGGGCGTGGATCCTGCGATCATACAAGGAGGGTAAGGCGCCTGAGGCGAAAGCCCTGCCCGCAATATTGTAGGGCTAACGACCTGTTTGGTATTCAAACCGAGAAGCCAACACAGAGGGTGTCGCTTCGGTTTGGGCGAGCTACCCCCTGCTGCATGATGTCCTGCGTGCTTAGGATCAAAGCCAGCCGCTTAGATCGGGAGACGGCTGTGTACAGCATGCTTCGTTCCACAAATTCGCTTTGACTCAGAGTGCAAAGGATTGACGTCTCGTACTCGCTGCCTTGCGCCTTATGAATGGATATGGCGTAGGCAAGCTTCATTCCCAGCCCGAACAAGTCCATCCTGGACAGGGTCACTTCGAACCCATTGAAGAAAAACATACCTGAAGTCTGCCCATCGATTGACGTAACCCCAGTCATGATCCCGGTGTTGCCGTTGAACAGATTATGCTCGTAGCTATTCTGGGTGACGATGACGGGGTCGTTAACTCGCAGCCAGTATTTGCCCATCCAAATGCCTTGCGTCTCGTCTGTATGCTGGAGGGCACTTTGCAGGTGTTTGTTTATATTGTGCCCGGAATCCGGCATGCGATCAGACATGTGTGGCGTCAAGATCTGAGCGTCAGGGATGAGCTGCTTGATCTTCGCGAGGTGTGTCAGCATGTCCTGCGTGTTTGTGCAGGGGATCAGATAAACCCCATCGCGCTCGCCATTCCAGAATGGCAAGGTATCCAGATGACCAGATCTAATCTTCATGGCGATGTTCTGAAGGTGACTGTTGCCGATTGACCTGTGAACCTTGATCAAGTGGGTCGACGGTATCGCCTTCGATTTGGCCAGTGCATGGAAAAAGATTCCATAACCAACCGGTGATAGCTGACCAGTATCGCCTACAAGCAAGAGAGACAGTTCTTTCTTCGCGAAGGCATTCAGCAGTTTCAGCATCAAGGCGATGTCTACCATGCTGGATTCATCAATGATTACCAGAGGGTCGCCTCCAGTGCTGATCCCTGAGCTTGCGGTGCTGATTTTGATCAAGAAGCTGTGGATCGTGTAGGTGTCTCGGCCAACACACTCCTTGGCGCGCTCCTTGGCTTTTCCGCTCAGTGCTAAGACATGCACAGGGCGGTGCTGAGAGGCTATATCAACGATGGCTTTCAGCACGGTTGTCTTGCCCGTACCGCCAAATCCAGTCAGCGTGCTGATGCGATTAGTAAGCGCCATCAGCACTGCGCTTTTCTGGTCTCGGGTGAGTGAGTGTCCAGGCACGCTCTCACCGTGTGCGCAGTAATCTTCAATCGCTTGCTCAAGTTCCTGCGGAGAACCGTGAAGCAATGAGGCCTGAGCGGACAGTAGACTCGCGACTCGCAGCTCGAGTTTACTTTCGACAAGGGCCGCTCCCAGTGGCTGGATAAGCGTCGTCCCTTGATGCTTCTTGACGCATACAGCACGCCTTTGTAAGGCACAGTTGATAGCTTGGTCTACCAGTCTGGCGGATGGAAGCTTCTGCATCAGGGCGGCTTTTAGCTCTTCGATTTCGTATGCGGTATGACCCTGATCCAAGCGCACATAGAGCAAGTTCTCCACAAGGCCAGCCAACCTGCGTGGGTCATCACGAGGTATGCCTAGCTTGGCTGCTGCGGCGTCTACGATTTTCCACATGTTCGGGTGAATGCCTTGAAACGCAACGAGGCTGTACGGATTAAGCTTCAGGCGCTCTACCGTGTCCGTCTGGCAAACCTTAAGAATGCTTTTGGCGAGCCCAGGGTCGAAGTCGTGCTCCATGAGAAACTCAATCGTTGAAATCTCATCCTGCAGTGTCCTCCAGGCATCCACGACTTTTTGGGCGAGATCAGGATTAATCAGCTCCGCCAGGTGGCTGACTCTGCCTACAGTCAATACCTGAGCAAGGTTTTCTGCGCCCAATGCCCTGACAAGTTTTGAGACTTTTGCTTTGCCGAATGACAGCCCACGAAATGCAGGATGCTTTATCAGCAATCGTTCCACATATGCCGCTATGGGCAGGTTTACGATGTGGCAGCTTTCGATCAGAACGAAATCCCTGTACTGATCGTGCCCTGTGATCGAGCCTTTGAACTGCCAGCACTCACCGGGCTGAGGTATGCGCGTGATGATTTTATAGCTGGCTCTGCATGTGTAAATTTTATTTTGGCCAATGATGCGTCCGGAGAAGACTGCCCCGCCAAAACTGCCTGGCTTCACCGAACTTACCTGGATTATGCTCGACAGATTGGTCATAGGATAAATGACCGCCCGGAGTCGATCATCAAGTCCTGCTGGCTACTGATTTCCTGTGCAGATGTCCGAAGCAACCGCAGCTCGGCAGAGAGTCGCTCAACTTGCTCGCGGAGCAGTTCGTTCTCCTTCGACTTTTGCTCAAGCATTACTCGCAACCGATTCGCTTCGCGGCTTTTCGAATCCGCCATATCATCCGCCAGAGACTCAGTGTCTTTGGCCGCAAAAAACTCACTGCCTATGCGGCGAATGTCCTTCGCGATGACCTGTTCCAGAGTCTGGCCCTCGGAGCAAAAGACCTTCTTTGCGCTTTCAGAAAACCACTGCCTACGATTACCACATTCATCAGCTATTTTGCTGAAGTTGACGGCGCCAAACTGATTCACAGGGAATTTTTTTCCAGCCTGTTCAAGCTGCAGCACATAGTCCCTGTAGCGGTCGTACGGAGAGCGCTTTTGATCACCGGTCGCCATTAGTGCTTTCCTTGGCTTTCATCCAAAGGACGAAGGGTTCGGCAATGTCTCTTGGAACAAGCCCTTCAGCAGGTTCGAGATCATCAAACGTGCAGGTGATTTTCTCGGCCTTTATATCAACATCGAACATGCCATCGCTTTTTTTGAGCACTTGCAGGAGTACGCGGCATGTCTTATCAAATTTCGCCATGAAGCCTTGATCGCTATTTTTTGCGTCTGGCAATGCTACCGCCGAGGCTCCATGGCTTCGCAGGGCCGAGCGAAGGGCTTCATTTTCCTTCCTCAGCCTGTCTGCTTCAGCTTGCAATTGGTCTGCTCGCTGAACGGCCAGCTTTCCGACAAGCTTGTCCTTCTTGGACTCCATGTTTCCAGCAGCATCCCAGTGCTTGAAGAATATTGGCCCGAGCAGAGCCCAATAGTCAGTGCTCTGTACCAAGGTTCTGTAGCCAATCTTCTTTTCGTTTACAGGAAGCCCATCGTTGTAAAGTTCGGCGCAGAATCTTGAGTAAGGCGTAACCCCATCGAATGATGCTTTTCCTACGAAAGACTTCAGCTTAGGTATTACTTCGTCTTTAATTCGGGAAATTCTATAGTCGCGGTTCAGCTTTTGAGAGCCAGCAAAGCGGTTTTGGCCCTTTTTCGCACCTTTGCTCATGCAGGAACACCTCCTGGGCTCGAAATTAGCTTGAGGATTGCAGTAGGTCGTTCCAAGGCCATGGGCTTACTAATTGCATCATTCAAATCATGCAGTGAAAGACCCAGAACTTCACACGTAGACCGAATCAGGCCCCTAAATTCATCGATCAACGTGAATCCTGTAGGAGCTTCTTGCAGCATGCGGTTAAAGTCTCCAGTGAATGCAAGGAGCTTGTTTCTTGCCACTTTAACCTGCTTGTCTAACTGTGGAGTGAAATACTCCGCATGCGACTTGGCTTCTGCAGTGCGAGCAATCAGGTTGGAAAGCGAGTCTTTCTTGAGCTCTAAGCGCTCCAGGTGCTCTGAGACGATTTCAGGTTTCTCTACCAGGAAGCTTTCACGCGTTTTGATTTCGTTATGCATTTGCTCGAGGCAGTGAGCAGTAACGCTCCATGAAATGATCTCTGCGGCAAGGAATTTGCGACGATTGGCTTTTGGCACAAGGCTTTCAGGCGATGCTCCATTCCTTTTAGACTCGGCGATATAGGCCTCCAGCTCGCTACACTCGTCAGTTAGCACACGAATGTGACCGTATATCCTTGGCAGGTGGTCGACAGTTTTGACCGAGTAATAGCAGCCCCCGCACGGCATACTTATCCCAGGAATGGCACCCAGGTCTTTAACGACGTCCGCTGGGCAGCGATTACCAAATGGGCAGATATGAGTGGGCATGAAGGCCAGCGAGTCGATGGGGCGCTGCCTTGTCTCCCTGACACCTGAAACCACATCATCCTTGGTCTCACGGTCAAATGAGATCGCACCGAAGTCAATCAGAGACTTGTCCTTGTCTCGCCGGAAAGCCCGCTGAAGCTTCGATGCAACGTCTTCTGCTTTGATGTTAGACATTGCTGGGCGGTCGACTAGCCATCCATGCTCAATACTCAATTTTTGATACTGGGCAACCGATTTCAGGTATGCAGGGTCAACTTTTGCGTAATACATTACATGTTCATCACTGGCATGGCCGGTAATAAATGCGCCGATGATGTGTGGCGGTAAAATTGGGATGTATTCAGATACAACTGATACTCGGCAGGAGTGCGGGGTATGTTCGATTAATTTGCAGGCCTGTCCCTCAAGTTTGATCGCGGTGAGATAGTCGTGAGGATCATCAATAGATTCCAGATCCCCCACAGCCTCTGGCATTGCGTTCGTCGCCTCAATGCCCAGCTGAAACCTGCAGAACAAGTCGAAAGAATAAATTAGCCTTTTGAAATATTTCGCATAGGCCTCCGGAGTCAGCACGCCAGGACTTGTTCCCTTCGGAAATAGCGTGATGATTTTGCCATGCTCATTTTCTTCATGGTAGTCATACCAGGTTTCGACATCCATTGCGGGATCGTTAAACCAAGGGATCATGGCTTTTTGACGATCCAGCAGTTCAATTACCGTCTTCGAAACAGTAGCGTCCCAGGGGCCGTTTACTTTGTCAGTGTTGATGCGTAATTTGCAAAGCGGAGGCAGGGGTCTTGAACGATCAATTCGCATATCATAGGTTCGCCTCTCTAGCCAACGTATGTGAATACTACGAACCCCTGTCTCCAGTGCGATGATATTATGTCTGATGTAATTGAGCTGAGGATAGAACACCCACTTCCCTTCGCGTTCAACCGAGTGTTCAATAATTGGCACGACGAACCTTGGAAGAAGTCGCAGCGCCTCATACTTCATGGGGCGATTATCTTCGGATTTAGGCTGAGAAGCGTCAAATGATGGGTTCCGGTAGAACACAATTGGAACGTACCCAAGTTTTTCAGTTTGAACGATTTTTTGAGTATTGTTCCAGTCCTTTGTTTCAATATCAGCCCTGAATTTTTTGTCGAATAGGTTTATTTGTTCGTGATATACCCTTTCGGCTAGGTGAGTTGTGAAAGACTCTATCGCGTAGCAGTATTGGAGAAGGTATGGGAAATGCTCAGAATGAAATGCAGGCTTATTAGAGCTATTCCTTCTTCGCACGATGGGGAAATCGAGCTCCAGTATGGGGCAAACAAAACCAGAAAGTTTCTCGTCGGCGCTCGAGTGAGCCGTCAAATAGTTGAAAAAGCTGGTGATGTGGTACATGATCTGCTGGATCGTTGAGTTTGACCTGCCTCTACGAAGAAAAGTGAGGAAGCCTATGTATCCATCGCCTTCCATGTGCGTCCGATTAAGCTCACTTGGGTGAGGAGGAAGCAATCCCGTAGCAGTAGGGTATTCGCCAAACAACCAGGTATTCAGAACTGAGAAGCTCTTGCTGTAAGCGTCGAAAGACTTAATACCCCGAGACTTTTGTAAGCCGGTATATTTGTCCTGATATTTCAACCACGACTCGACACTTTCCTTGTGCTCATCAGGATAGTCATATTCGCCAGAGGCCAGAGCTTTTCTACTGGCGTGCAAATCATTTTTAGGGCGGACGGCGACCTGGCTACATCTGTCAGAATACAGCCTCTGAACATAGTTCCAAAACGCGGCTGGGGAGATGGGGTACTGGAACCAGTCAACGTCATTTCTTCGCGTTAAGACCAAGTGGTCGGAGAGGTCAGCGATGTCATCTGGATTGATGTCTTCGATTCTATGCCAGTCTGTGCAACGAATCATGCGCCATGCGTACCATCCAAAGTTTTTGACGGCACTAGGCTTCATTACGGAGGTAATGTCCGGAATGTCTTCGTAGGGAACATGGGATACAAACGGTTTGCTCACAAATGCAAGCACCTCGGTATAGGATGCTGCAGCAAACTCATAGAAGTTGGTTCCTTCGTCCTGATTGTGAACGGTGGGCTTCCTTAGGTCAGCCGGTAGCAGGACAGCTCGCTCCTGCCAGAGAAAGTGAAGAATTAAGACGCAGTCTTTGCTCAGCCTCTCCAAGGAAGACTTGTTGAGCCAGTCAATAGAGGCCTTCGGAACGACCTGCTTCGCAATTTCTATCGGCGCAGTCTTTTTCGTGCAAGCTAAAGCATTACGCACCCACACTTCATCATAAATAGGTGCATTCGACACGTTCAGGTGGTCATCAAACAGGCGCACGATGGACGCGTTGTAATATTCGTTACGAGCGCTGCTTGTTACCTTACTTGGAGAGATATAGTTCGTGCCAAACAGCTCTTTGCAGACGCAAGCCTTGGCTTTCGTGATCGCCTCTTTAATGGAGCTATCAAGAGGCGCTCCAGTTTTGATAATCTGAATATCCTTAGTCAGGTTAATCATGTTGCGTCCCTTGAATGCGATTCGCCTCGTCCTTCAATACTTCGAGCTGGCGCAGATAAAATTCCTCGCGAATTGTGGTAAAGGAGGCATCGCCTCTTTGCATGACGTACTGGTTAGCATGTTGAATGTATGCTTCGATGATGTCGGTGTCGTGCTTCGCGTACTTCATCGTGGATGTAACGCTGGCATGGCCCATCAGGATCTTCACGTAGGTAATGGGTAGGCCAGGAAGGGTTTGGCCAGGAACTGGCATGTAATTAAGCGTGTAGGTTCCGTACATATGCCTCAGAGAGTGAGTGCTGATGCCTGTGACGTCCGGCAAGCCTGCCTTCAAGGAGTATTTCTTAAAGGTTTTGTCACGGCTGCTCCTGTCGCTTGCGAAGAAGGGCCTGCCGTCAGTGTTTTGAAATAAGAAATCATGTCCAACGCTAGAGTTGTATTCTAGGGTCAGGTACTTCTCAAGGTTCTCCCAGAATATTTTAGCGAATGGTTCAATCATGAAGGTCACCTCGGTCTCCCGACCTTTCCAGGAGAGAAGCTTATGCTCTTCTTCAGTAATACCAGGCGCTTTCCTCGCAAAGGGGTCGCGTAGGAACACTGCAAAATCGTCATCATCGATGTCAGACATTCGAACTTGTAGCGCCTCGCTTGTACGCGAACCTGTCGCGGCAAGTAGGGCATATAGCGTCATATCCCTGTAAAATGTCGTGGACTTTGCAGGCTTGGCCTGTCTGAGAAAGTCGACGGATCGTTCTATAGGGAATGGGAGGATCTTGAACGGCTGCTTGTCGTGTTTGCTGTTCCTACGACCTGCTTTAGCAAACAGCTTATCTCTCTTGCGTTTAGGCAAAACTGAGTTCAGCGAGCCACGAATGACTGCTGCCATCCATGAATTAGCTTTTTGGGCCGAAACCTCATATTGACTTCGATATTCGGCCTTGCTCGAGCAGAACCGACTGAACAGATGGTCAGGTGCTGTCATGTTTTTTGACTCGGCTACCTCAAGAAACCATCGAATAGACGACTCTATTGATTCCGCGATTGAGTTTTGACCGGTTAGCCGTGTCTTCCCTAGGCTATGGGCCAGCGTCTTCGCTATCGGGTTCGTGGCGTCCGTACCGAAGAGGAGATAAACCTGGTAGCTGTAGATGACGGTCTCGATAGTGACCTCGACATCTGCAGGAAATTGGGTTTTCGTCGCCTCATATACGTAGTCGATGAAGCGGCCAACGTGCTCCGAGTAGAGCTTATCGGTGTTTCCTGCGT
>ERZ1463017.4-NODE-4-length-28614-cov-468.723450_pt1 | contig 28614 bp, 40 predicted proteins | sample MGYA00564478_ERZ1463017 | MGnify/ENA primary metagenome ERZ1463017 (study PRJEB39244, sample SAMEA3635123) | Helicobacter pylori | study: EMG produced TPA metagenomics assembly of PRJEB11511 data set (Assembly of a 5300-year-old Helicobacter pylori... | reverse complement strand
GTCTTTACAAGAATTGGCCCCTTAGTGATTAGTACCATTTGCAGTTTTCGCATAAGGTCTAATACATCTGGCCTGTAGAAACTGTTATTCAAGAAGTCCACATCCACATCGTCTCTTGAGAACAGAACATCAAAAGACAGGATGCGAATACCCCGTGTGGTAAATACAAACTCATCCGCTACAGGATCGTAATCATTGTTTACTTGATCGTATCCGGGGCTGTAAGTACCCATAAGGCGCACTGCTGCATAAGCATCAACAGGTGGCCTTGGGGCATTCTTAAACATTGGGTAGGAGTACTTAGGCTTTAATACACACTGATCAATAATCTTTTGAACTCTTTGTACATCTATATCCATATCACCATCCGCTTACAGCTAGAGGATTTAAAGGTGATGTTTCCAGGACTATTAACTGGCCAAGTTCTGTTACCAATGCTTTGCCATCCTCTGTGTAAATCTCGGTAACCAACCCTTCGTACAAAACTAAGTTCTGCACCTTGCTGGCGATAACCATATAGAAGCCGGAAGCGCTATAGTCGGCGTACTGAGTTACAAAGTAGGTTGTGCCGTAAACACTCAACAAACTGTTGATTGGCATATTCACTTTGGAATGAAACTTCATGAATCCTGGTTGACGTTCTAGTTCAGGGTTGGCTTTTAATTGTTCCCCGAATACTCCCTCGTCCCTATCACCGTGCGGAATAGGTGTGGCTTGAATCGCAATGGCAGGGCCAGTTGAGTTTTTAATCCACTGGTTGTTGTCATCCCAATAGCCACCAACAGGGCTGCACATAAGAACTTTGGTAGTAGTGTTTCGATTGAATGCTCTACGAACACTAATCATTTAACATACTACCCGTGCACCAGCAAAGGCTTGGTTACGCCACTTCAAGTATGATTGCCCATAGATGCTGGCGGTGTAGTTGTCTGTGGCACTGCCAGAGATATCTTTCTGTACAGCGTATTCAACAATGACATCATCAACATCAGAACTTCGGATGGGCATCAGGGCCATACTATCCCCTGTCTCGCTGCCCTGAGCTACTATAAGGGCATGGGCAATGAGGTTGGCTTGCGCTACGTTATATACGTTAAGCCACCTGTTTTCATCGCTGCCCATTTCCAATACAGAATCCCCAAAGAAGATGTCAAACCTCCCTTGGGAAACACTTGTGAACTCAGGGAACCTTGCAACAAACATTGCATAAGTTACCATTCAGTTCTTACCTCTTATTCACACAAGGTGGAGTGGAGAGTGTCAATCTCTTCTTCTTTGTGTGTCTCGATGGTTACGACGACTTTCTTTTTAGCCAAGGCTTTAATCTTGTCTGCAACAGAAAGAATACTTTTAACTTTTTCAGTGATGGTAAGATCACCTTTCTTGATTCGTTCCTGCATCAAGTTAACTTCTTTGTGCTTCCCTGTACCTTCCAAGATGGTTTGGTACACAGGTTTGCCATCCATCGTTGCCCCTGGAATTTCTTCCCGTACCTCGTGGAATACTTGGACAGTAGTCTTGCCAGAAGTAGCTTGCAGCCACAAGGTGTCATCAATCTCAACTTCTGCTTCTGCGGGAATTGCAATCAATACACTTTGTGGGTGTTCCAACTTAGTAATCTTGTTGCCATGAACATCCATGTGCTCAGTGGTCTTACCAGCATTGGTGCGAGCGTTCAACATGATGGGCGCTTCGGTGTGGTTACGAACTCTCATGGGTTCTCCTTATGATTAGTAAAGTAGGTAAATATTAAATGCCGTACCACATGTCAATTGCACGTGGGTAGGTAACTTCCAAACCAGCGAAGCGGCCACGGCCTGGAACTTCATAAACCAGGCCATGCAATTGCACTGGCAGGAATTGAAGTGGCAGTGGTTCACGAATACGAATGGTCTGAGTGCCTTCTGGAGTTGTCTTGGCGATAATGATGAAGCCATCCGAACCACCGTCAAACTTGTTGTCGATTGCGTTCAGGGCTTTAACTTTATCTTTGGTAATACCAAACTGGTTGTTGGAACAGAAGAAGTCCAGAATGGTGGTATCGCTCAACGAACTACGTGGAGTCGAAGCAATGTAGTTCCATTGTAGAACAGGCATCCACAATTCTTCTGGTTTGTGGATTTTCTTGGTAGCTGCATACATAGCGCCACAAGCGGAGTTCAAGTCATTCAGAATTTCATCTGGAGTCTTGCCACCAATCCAGGTGGTACGAGTGGAAGCACCCGCTACAACAGGGTTGTGTGCAATATAAGCATTGCCAAACAAACCAGTGAAACCACCAGTGACATCACCCGACCAAACAGCATCGTTTACATACTGTTCATAGCCACGACGGGAAGCCATAGCTTTACGGGCTTCCAAAGGCATGCCCGACATTTGTGCAGATGCAACTTCGTCAATGTCGAAGTCATAAGCACAACCAACAGATTTCACGTTGATCGAGTATTCATGACCAGAAATGCTGGATTTTGGTAGGTCAGTGGCACGGGCATTGATTACCTGTGCTTTACCTACACGATCGTACGAACGATAGGTAAGGCTTGTTGCGCCAGCGCCACCCAAAGTCAGGGTAGGGAAACAGGTACGCGCTTCCAAATCTGGATACAGTACGTCGTAAGTTGTTTGTTCAATTACTTCCAGTTGACGTTGGAAGAAAACACCATCGCCATCATTCAGACGAACATCGTTGTCAACCATACGTTCAAAGTGATCATTCAGAGTTGCAACAGAGCCATCAGCCAATTTTACTTCACGAGCCATAAAATTCAAATCTCCTTTATTATTTAATTATTAAACTGGCAGAACGATGAGCGAACGGGAGATAAACACCCGAACGATGTCGCCAGCAGCACCAGAAGAATCAAACTTCATGTTGTCTGCAAGTACAAACTCAGTGGTAGGTACGTTGGTAATGTCGCCGGTCAGGTCATTTACATAAACTGCACCACCTGCGGTTGCACCACCAATGGTTACAAGTTGGATGGTGCCTTCCAGCAACACAGGGACAATGGAGCCAATTGGAAACAGTGCTGCACCAGTGTTAGGTCGGAAGTCGCTTTCAACAACCATTTGACGGATGACAACGCCGAACTGCATACCAGCACCAGCACTGCCCAGGGTTACTTCACGATCAGAAGCACCACGTTTAACTACTTTGCCAGCGGCACATTCCACAGCAGTGCGGAAACTTTCACGCAGGCTGTTGGTGTAAGTCAGGCCGTACAGATCACCAGCTTGGGCGCCTTGGATGTTAATGTTGTATGTTTGAACTGGCATAAGTTATTTAGCTCCTTCATTTCGTTTAATCATAGCTTCCCGAGCTGAGTCATTCTTAGCTGGTACACTTGCTGGTTTGGTAATCACACCGATGGTGTCTCGCAATGCTTGCGACATATCCGTGGTTTCGCTTTTAACAAAATCCTTGTCTTCCAGTAGGATGCCGTAGCGGACTTCTACATATTGATCGGACATAGAGGTTGGTGCAGTTAGGCATACCTTAGTAACCACCGCACGCATAACTTCAAGTTTGGTCAGACCTTTTACATCGACATCAGCAAGGGCAAGTGCTTGGCTTACAAACGCCATGCGATCTGCTACCAATGCATCAATGTCTTTAAGCTTCTCACCTACGGCAATAGCATCAGCAAGTTTTGCAGTGACATCATCAAGCTTCGCTTTCAGTGTTTCCACTTCTGCAATCAAAAGGGCATCGCCAATTTTGATTTCACCACCAGCATCAGCGACCTTGGCCACTTCAATTACTGGAGTAATAACTTTGACATCATCAATTACTTCTTCTTCCACATCTGCACTGTCAGCAATAGCTGCTGTACCAGCTCGGCCCTTTGGTACGATTGCAATATGGTTGGCACGAATGTTTGTCTTCTTGGCGTGATACCCAACAGTGTCAACATCACAAAGTACCAATACGGCATTGTGACCACTGGACAGTTGGTTGGTGTTTGCACGGACAAGTGCAATAGCATCTGCATCATCCAGCACTGCTACCCCAACAAGTTCTTCCCCACTCTCGTCTTTAACGGGCATACCTTCAAGCATACCCTTACGCAACTCTTTGGCATTTTCAGTATTAACATCTTCTTTGGGATGCCCAATAGTGAATGGTGCCGAACGATATGAATCAATAGATGCCTGATCAAACAGGTCTTCTGGCAAAGTCATTACTTTAATAATGGCTTCTGGATCATGATCTTTGAATTGTGCACCCAAATCCTTGGCTTTATATTCCATGATGCCTGTACGTGCGATAGTACAAGGGGCAATCATCTGGCCACTAATTTTAAACTTACGCTTTGTCGGCATGTGCAGCTTGTCTTGCAGGGTCACACTTACAGCTTCATCTGCGAAGCGAATACTTTTCAACATCTATTAACTCTCCTTCTTGTCTGGTCCATCTGAGGGACGTGAAATCTTGGCTGCTCCTGGAGGTGGTGCAGTTGGTGTGCCGCCCATGTCCTCTTTGGTATAAACACCTTTAGTAAACAAAACCTTTTGCGCGGCATCTGCCGTAAGAATCCCAGCAGTAACCAGCGATACTAAAGAGGCAATGGTGTCTTTCTCTTTAGCTTCCTTCTGTGCAGAAGACTCAGGAAAGATGCAACGCCATTTATACGTCCACTCTGGCAAACCAAAGTGAGCTTGGATAATTTGGTCGAGGATTTTAAGTTTCGGCCTGTATTCCATTTTTTGAATTGCAATGAGTAAGTCAATGTAGTTTACAAGGTCACTTTCGCCTGTAGCATTCATGCCACTTGGAGAGGCAGACAAGAAGCGTGTTGCTGGAATACCAACAGCCGCTGCCAGAATCTCTAAGTATTCCCAGCAGATGTCTTTAACACCGTTAAGAGCAATCTTCTTGGTGTCATACACTTCATTGCTGTCTAACAAGATGACGTTGTAGATAGACTTCATTTGCTTCATTAAACGGAAGCGCTTCATTACTGCCATTTCACCCTGGGGGTTGGACAGCATGTTTTGCAAACCGTTAATAGTCACAACGTCTGTGTTAGCTTCTGTTACCAATTGGGCAGCAGCTTGTACAGCCGTGTGGAAGTTATCTATCAAGTTATTCAGTGGTAGCAACACACTGTCCGAGTACCACTGGTTGTGCCAGTTCTCGTACATAGGAAGGCGTGTACCTTCAAACCTAATCAAACGTGAGTAATGAATTTGGGCAGTGCTGCCTGCAATCATGTAGAACTCAGGTTGACCATAGCAAGGTGACAGTGGGTCCATGTTAATTGTTCCTGAACCCATCAAACGTGTTCTATCCACCACCTGCAAACTGTTAATACAATTTGGCTTTAGGCGTTTTAAGTCTAGTGGTGTATTCATCTTGCCGGAACCTTTTAAGTCCAACAGGATTGCAGAAGTGCCGTAAACCCTGGCCCACTTGTAGGCATCGTTGAACAAGCCCGCTAAATTGAAATACTCATCGGCTTCTTGTGCATCTTCGCTATCAAGCTCTCGCCATGCCCTCGTTGTATCCAGAGGAACAATGGTGCAAATCTTTTGTGCAATCCAATCTTCACGGAACCTTGTTACCAAGCCGTCTGCATCAGAGTTGCCATTGCTACGACGCCACTGGTTGTAAGTGGTTTTATCGTTAGCACCGCCAAGGCCGGATACAACATTCTCCAGCCCATCGGCGGCTTTAATACTTTCTACAGCCTTGTCGATAAGGGCTGTAACAACTTTATCTTTATCTCTACTCAGTCTAGCTTCTTCATTCATAGCTCATCCCGTTTGCTTGTGTAGCCATTCGGTTTTTCCAAATGGTACTCAGGCAAAGTTGAGACTTGCAGCTCTACTCGTTCACTCACTGTTTCAATAGTGGCGATGATTTTTCCAGAACTGTCTTTGATATGAAAAAGGTTGTTGCCTGATGCTTTCTTACACAGTCGTGTACTGATCATAGCCTTCTCCTATTTAACCCAATTTTCATAGTTGGCCGAACTTCCACTGTATTGAATGGCAACTGCATCACTGACGTTATCAACAACATCATCATGTCCAGTTGAACTGCCTAAGCCAGTCATGCCAAGAAGCTCACGCATTACGTGTGCCTTATGTACATGCTCACTTGGAAACCATAATCTACCTTGTGCAAAGTAAGGGATTGTGTTCAGGAAACGAGCCACCTTATCGCCAGAGGTTTTATCCTTTGGAACAGGCATAACTCTAATGTCCCCATCACGGGTAAATTGTTGATTCAAGAATTGACCAGAACTTTTATCTTCCATGTACAAGGCCGTAGGCAACATGCATGGATAGGCCAGGTCTAACCGATTGTGTTTATTCCAAAACTTAATTAACTCAATCTTCAACTCAGGTGTCTCAAACTTCCCAAGCATAATATCTGCAAGGTACATGTCCCTGTTACGCATTACTGCCCACAAACAAACAACAGAGAAGTCTGAATATGTCTGCGCAGTAGATGCAGTGTCAGCAGTCATGAACGTTTGAATAACCTGGGACTTATCAAGCTCACCATATTCCTGCCACCATTGTTCCTGTACGAGTCCTGTACCCTGTGCAGTTGGATCACCCATGTACTGACTGTTGAATGTATATGGTGATGCCTTCTTCATTGCATCAAGGGATTCCAAACTCTTACGAGAGGGCCACAATGCTGTACGAGGTTCTTTTCGGTGCAACTTGAAGATGATTGGTTTGGCATGTGTGTAGGCTTGCTTTTCAATAAGCTTGTCATACCATTCCTGTGAACCAACTCCTGGCTCAATCACTGCTGGTATGTTCAACCAATCGTAACTGTCACTTGAATTACCCCGTAGCAGATAGCCAACAAGGTCTTCGTCATGCACTCGTTGCATAATGATGCACATGGGAGTACGAGCACATTTAATCTCGTTACCTTCGTCATCATTAACAACACCGTCATTTGCAAGACGGGACATAAATGTGTTGTCGTAGCGATCATTAATTTCCGAACGCACTGTATTAGAGTAAGCGTCCTTTGGTTTAATGATGTCGTCCACAACAAAGCAACCGGAATATTGGGTAGTCAAACTGCCTGCACCCTTACCAGTCAACTTACCACCAGATGGTACTGCGTGAAGCACGCCACCTTTAGTAGTACCCCAACGTTCAAGCGAGCGCTTACTTGCATCAATCTTCAATGCAGGGAACACTTTCATGAATAGTTCATTGAGCATGATGGTACGGATGTAACCACTACTTTCAGATACAACGTCATCTGCATAAGAAGTGATAATGTTGTGTGAGCCTGCGTTGTGGCAGAAGCTATACAACGGGAGGAAGATACTTAGAATTTGTGTCTTGGAATGACGGGGAGGGATAGTTACAATTAACCTATCCCTCTTACCATCAACAACTTCTTGGCATACATCGAAAATAACATTATGGAAATCCTGCATCTGGAATTTGAATCCCATCTGCAACTCAAATGCCCACTTACTGAACGTAGCAAAGCTGGCGACAAGTATTTCTCTTGCCTCGGTACAATCTTCGTTAGTAAGCTCTTCAAGATTTACTAGCAGCGGATCATTAATAATGGACATCGCTAAAGAAACTTTCTTCTTTGCTTTGTTTACAACAGCTACATCACCATTACTATCTAACTCAACTTTACCCTCTGTAATTAATTTCTTAATCTCAGAGCTGTATACAGTGTTGTTCTTATGGTCAGCATTTCTAAACGCTTCCAACTGGGCATCTTGCAAGGCTTTGATTACAGCGTTGTTGTCTAGGCCCTGACCTTCAATCTCACTTGTAATAGATTTCTGGTATTGCTCAATGATAAAGTCATTTTCTGATATGTACTTCCGTAGTTGTGGGAGTGTCTGTGTGATACCCCGCGATCTACTAACCTTTAACAAGTCACCATAATGTTGAGTCAGCTGTATAACAATGTAGTTATCAACCTGCTCATCAATAGGTAATGCAGCCATTAAAACTTATCCTTTTCTGCCACTGGTTGCAGCATATACAGGAAGTTAAATCGCTCAGTTGACATTTTTTCAGGAATCAAAGCTTTTAACTCTTTACAGATATCAACCCATTCACCCTCAGTTGGTGTACTAAAAGAAATGGTGATGTTTACTTTGTTGTCACTCGTTTCACTTTCTTCTGAATCGTTATAATAGATTTCATCACACAGGGGGCATTCCCCTGCAACTAAGTCAACGTAGTGATTGCAATTCCTGCATTTAGTTCTGCAATCGTTACTCATAGGTTTCTCCTAGCTCACCATGATTACCTCTGGTGGCGTTATATTAAGGTTGGGTTTTGGTTTAATAAGGTCTTCAATAGTTTTTGTTATCAAATCTGTAATTGCCTTTTCATCATTACCATCTTCATTATCTTTCAGCACTTTCGAGATAGCTTTTACAATCAATTCAGATGTCTCTGCTGAGTATCGCAAGTTAATATTTCTCCAAAAGCAAGGGCATCCCCAACCCCTTAGGGGGCTGGAAGAAATTTCTTTATATTTAAACTGCTTGGCTTCTTTGTGCTTGTGGGGGTCAGCTACAGCCCACGGAATACGTGGCCTACAGCCTTGGCACTATTCAGTAAAAGCCGATTTATTTGCAAACTTTACAAAAAGAATCGGTCACACTTAGGAATAACATTCAAGTCCCAATTACCTAAGGTTGGTTGTTCTGGCAATACCACTCCATACTTACCCTCCCAAAAGGACTTTAAGACTTGCAAGTAGTTGCCTGAGTACAACTTAACAAACTCTTCCCGTATTACTTTATCCAAGAATGGTATGTAGTTGGCATGTACAGCAAAGCTGTCATGAACCCACACTGCTGGCAAACCCACTTCCTTCAAACGTATCGCCACCATTCGCAGGTGAGTTGCGTCTAAAGAGTGTATGACATTTGGTCCAATTGCAGACTTATGCTTAGAGAGTTTGGGGTTGTATGTACCATCTGGATTAACCACATCTTCTTTTATTGTTATTTTGTGTGTGCGGCGACGTATAGTTACTGTGATGTCCTTCTCTTCTGTCACCCTGTAGTCCTGGGAAGCAATGAAACCATCTGGTGTTACCCAAATAATTTGTGTTGTCCCTGTCTTACAGATAATCCCAACACACTCTTTGAGCCAGTCAACACCTGCAACAATTGGTTGAAGAATCTTGTTAGTAGTGTTGAATAGTTGAGAGCCTAGTTGACAAGCAACTTTCCTGTCTAACTCTGGAAACATCGTACACACGTTATCCATTGCAGAAACTCGTGTGGCAGAGTATGCAAAAGTCATTACAGGCTTTTTACATACTTTTCGAGTTGCCATGTACTTGTATATTTCTTCCAGTAGTTGTTCCCATGTGTGGGCAACAAACTCGTAAATATCCCTGCCGTCTGTGGCCTCCTGCAACTCCATCCCAAGTCGGTCTGTGATGGCGTCTGATCGCATTAGGGCGCTCCAATGCTGGAGTCCAGAACATCGCCCATCCCTAGGAACAAACGCTGCCAGCGGCCTTTCCGGGGCTTCCACGTAATCTGATAACAGCTTGGCTATCGCCATCCCGCTGTAGGGCTTGTCCCAGGCTTTCCATTCTAGGTTGTGCCAGTCACGGGCCTGAGCCGCGTACAGGCAAGCGCTATCCACTGTGGATAGGCCAGTGTGGCGGCTGTCCTCTGAGTAGTCGTTAGCGGCACCCACAAGGGCTGTTAATCCATCGGCCGTCAGTGCCTCACTGAATATGGGAATGCACATGGCCTTTTCATGGTCAGCGCCTTGCGGACTAATGCCAATAGTTGTGTTGGCATACATCCGACCCCTACTATCAAGGAAGCAACCAAACTTAAAACTCTTTTCATACCTAATGAGTTCAGCACATTTAACAACCCTGCTGGTCATCACCTTGTCCCCGTAAGGTTCGTTGTATTTAAACAACTCAAGGATGAACTCATTAATTTTGAATTTTGTATCTGATATGCCACGGGTTGCTTCTAGGTATGTATTCTGATCGACTCCGTATCGGACTTTCGCATCAGGAACTACACAACCTTCTTTAACAACCTGTGTCAGTATTGGTGGGAGTCCTCCAGCCACCATCATACTTACGAGTTCGTAGGTAGGATGTACAAGGACTGAGGTATGTGTCTTGCTTACCCGTTTGTTCTCAAGTATGAGCAGTTTTGCAGCAACCATAGCCATGATAAAGCACAAGCCAATGTATGGATCTTCATGTAAGAATTGTGCAAGATAGTTTCGCTTGCAATACTTACTATTGTGATCTGTCCTGCACAATGCAAGGTACAATTTTGGAACACAATCAACATAGACTTGTGCAGTCTGACGATATGGTGGTGCCAATTTGGGTATCAACCTTCTGGTAACAGAAAGCTCAAAGGATTCTGCTATGCCCACCATCACCTCTTAATAAGTATCACCTCTTGAAGAGTGCAAGAATGCAAGTCATGCCTAATAACAACCCACTTCTTGCCACGTCGGTTTAAAACTTGAAGGTCATCAAAACATTGAATCGCCCACTCACGCATCAAAGGGCTGCGGAAGTGAAGTACTTCAAACTCAGATTTGCGGATATTTGGATAGCACATTGTCACCTCTAAGTTTTGCCAGTAAGGCAACTATTACAAAGGCACTGTCCGCCCCAATCAATTTCCTTCTCTTGTCTCTTCACTGTAAAACACCAGCACACAGACTTACCTTGTTCAATCTCGCACTTAACAGGGCTTTCACATCCTGGGCAGGAGTGTGTAATCAAGGAGGGCAGGGTAGGTGACACCTCCATATAATTACACATTACTTAATTTCGCAGAACCCACCAGCACAAGCCAATTCGGCAGTGAGGTTGATTGCATTGCCATTTTCTTCAAACACTTCATCAATGTTAACTGCCTCTAGGTGAACAAGCATGGATTCATACACCTCTTTGGTGCAGTCCTCGAAAGGCAGTTGCGGATAAGCTTCTGCACCGAAGAATGGAAGTACACTGATGCCGTTGTAATGCTCACGGTTGATCCACATCCAGTTGGTGAGTTCTTCCCATTCGTTGTCTTTAACACTAATAGTGCAAGATACGTTGTGTTTGTTATCCCCCTGTAGGTGACCACGAGCAACCCACTCAAGACTCACTTTCTTCACACGTTCCAACAGTGCGAACATACTTTCAGTACGAACACATGCACCTTCTGGTGCAGATTGTGGGAAAGACAAGACTACTTGATGTGGAACATTTACATCTTGCTCAACTAGTGCAGGAGCAACACGCATCATGTATTGAGCAAGTTCTTCATCTTTGCCAGCACGCATACGACGAATGTAATATTCAGCGTGCCATGCATGAATGCCACTGGAAGTACCCAATGCCAATGAAGTTGTGCCAGCAGGTTTCACACAAGTAATACGCTCAGCTTCATTGATGCCAATAATGTTTGCAATGATCTGGTTTGTTTGGATAGATACGTTAGCAGCTTGATCCATGTCCAATTCAGTAACAGTATTACTGGCAATGCCTGTCATCGAAACGCCGAGTAGTGCCCCGCGTTCACAGGTTTCACGCCATTTAGGATTGAGGTAGTGGAAGTCAGTGTAACCTGCTTGCAAAGTACCAATAAAAGTAGCAGCCGATGAAACATCGTTGAAATCCTCCTGACTAGTTACCAGTGAGGCATTAATCTCAGTGAGGTTGCACATTTGATATGGTTCAAGTGCAATCTCACAACAAGGGTTAGTGCCCCAATCTTTATTATTTGTCCAGTAAACCCCTGGCTCACCACAACCGCTTGCTTCAACACGAGCCATCAGCTTGACGAACTCGTCAACAGTTACCTTGCCACGTTCAAGTACAGCACTGTTGTTAGCGCGTGCACGGTATGGGTGTGTTTCCCACCAGTTACCAGACTTACAGGTAATCAGTTCTTCGTCAGAAAGATCGAACAAACTAATCATTGCAGCACGACGAATGCCACCAGCCAACACTGCATCAGCAATGATGCAGGCAGCATCGTGTACTTCAATTGGTCGAAGCTGACGACCTACTGCTTTCGAGAACAGTTCTGACAAGGCATCAACACACACTTTCAGTGGTGCTGGACCTGGAGCTTGCCCGCCAGTAGTTACAAGCTCAGAACCTTTTTCTCGGATGTCTCGGTAGTCGAACAGAGGTAAAGCCCCACCACAGAGGTAAGCTTTAGTAACAACCTTAATCGCATCAGCCCAACCAACAATGGAATCCTGAATTTGGAACTTGTGAAAGTCACGGCTCTTAGGCTCCGTTACGGCAGGCAGCTTATTGACGTGATGGGATTGCACGGAGTAGCCCATGCCAGTGCCACCAAGCAGAAGAAACATAAGCTCAGGGAAGAAATGGTAATCTTCTGCTGGCATGTAAGCGCAGTTGAAGATGCGGTTGTGTGCGAGTTCAATAGGCCGACCACCAAACTGCAAGCTGCGCATGCTAGGAAGAACACGCTTAGCAAACACAAAATCTTCGTATACACGACTAATAGCCTCCGCGATCATTGGATACTTACGTTGGTGCATTTCCATGTTACGGGTAACAATCTCCCCGTAATTTTCACGACGACCACGTTCAGGAAGGAACTTTGCATACTTGTTGAATACAACGATGTCACTCAGTGCTTGTTTATCTGCACCAATACTGTTAACGCCCAATGCCATTCGTCACCTCTTTCATAATAATAGGGAAATATTCCACAAGTGCTTCCCTTACCAAACGTGCAACCACACGATGCTCATCTTGAGTACCAGACTCTTTAGGTCCACGCACACCGATGTAATGCATCCAAGTACGCATGTTCGCAGTCATGTATAAACGGGACATTGTTAAACCTTCCGGCAACAGAACCCGTGCGACTTCTTTAGCAACACCACGATCCAACATGCGGTTGTAGTGGTAGTTAGCAACATCACAAACTTCCTGTTGTGCATCAGCCCAATCACTCAACAAATCCAGCCGCTCAGTATGGGTGAGGATGCTGTCTTTAAGTTGAATGCTGTTCTGACGGTTCTTAGGGTCTTGCATACGACATTCACGACGAATGAACTTATCTTCTGTTACAGCAGCATAACGCTGGCTGAACTCTTGGAAGCTAGCAGTTTTGTGGCGCAAGATTTGACGGGTAATATCTCGGGGGGCTGCAATCTCAATGGTTGCAGTTGCTTGTTCAAATACAGACCAGTGATTGTGCCCCTGACAATAATTCAGGAGTCCTTCACCAGTTTCAAAATTCAGTTGGTTGCCTTCGTTACTCGCACGCGCTGTGAAAGTAATGATATCTTCTGGAGTATCTTCTGGAATTTCTACAACTACAGATTTGGATACGGCAATTACACGTGCTTTAATAAAATGGCTCAAATGGTTCTCCTAAATGATTTAAATTACTTACGCGCTGCTACAAGTTCGGCATAGCGGGTGTCAGTGGACTTGATGAAAACACCCTCAAACATAATGCCTTGGCGGTCTTTGATGTCGTTCCATGCTTGGTCTAGGCAGGAGAGGAATGAAATCCGATTACGAGCACACAAGTTAACAAGAACAACGACAATATCTCCAACGTCATCCCGGATGTCTTTATTTTTGCAGATGTTGTCACTGAGTTCGCCCACTTCTTGAATGAGTTTTGCGAATTGTGTTTTGTCATCGCTGCCCTCAATCAAGTTACGATCATGATGCCAAGTAACCATGTCACGAAGACGACGGCCTACATCAAGGTACTCAGAAATATCTACCAACTCCGAACGAATTGTTTTTGCTGGTCGGTCAGCACGTTCTACAAATTTCTCTACAGCTACAGTCATTGGTTTGTTTTCTCCATAATCTTAATAAAATTGCTCAAGTCTGTTAGTGGCTCACCCATAGTTACATCAAGTCGCCAAGGTTTCGCACCTGGAACTCCGTAGACATAGTTGCGACTGTCTCGGTCGAAGTTAAAGTCTGGGTGGTGCAGTTGAACGATATGCACATCAAAGCCATGTTCAACAATGCATTCTGTTTCTTCTGTAAATCCACCATCAGAGAAGATAACTGTTCCTGTTGTTCCATCCAGTGCTTGCAACTCTTTAACGGCCCTCAGTCCAAAGAACTTCTTGCCGTAGGTTGGCTTGATGATACTTTCACTCACATGGATTAATGCACCACGGGGTGTGAAGCCATCAATATATGGGTTTGCACGCTCCTTAGATTCCCTGGCCGTCGCAACATTGATAAGGTATTCAGTAGTTACATGGAAGAACTTTGCAGTCTCTGAATACAGAGCCTCCTTGAACATCAATGTTGGAAAACCAAGCAACTTGTTAATGTTATCCGCCAAAGTATCTTTACCAATACCCGGCGGACCATTAAGAATAAACACACGCATTAGAAATAGTTATCCATATCGACAATAGAGGTAGCAATCTCGAACGGACCTTCCAAGTGTGTCAGCGGGACGTTAAAGAAAAGTTTTTTGTTAGTGTTGTCTTGGATGGCTATACCGCCGCCCTCCAGCCAGCAGCTTTTGTTCATTGGCATTAGCATGTACTCAGTGCCATTTTTATGTTTGACTTGTAATACCGCTCGCTTGCTAGTCATCAGATACTTTCCTCTGTTTTGTCAAATCGAAGACGAACAAATGCAGGGAAGCGCAACTTGCCAGCTTCTGTTACTTCACGGTATTCAACTTGAATAATAGTACCTTTCAAATTGGCACGCTCTTCCCAAAACCCTCTGCGTTGGGCATCATCGAAGCCACTTCCAACACTGCCGTGCTTTGTTTGAATACTGCCTAGCGTACCTTTCAAACGTCCGGCACCCTCTTTGAAACCAGTAATCCGAACGTCTGCTTGCTTCTTTGGAACAACCTTCAACCACACATAGAACAAACCGGACTTGTGAAGTTGACGAATAATCAAGCCTTCGTCACCCTGGGCAAGACGCATTTCCATTAAGCTATGAAGTTTCAACTTGTCTGGATGCAGCACAGTACCCATAAGCAAACGTGGGTCAACACTGCCGTCAGTCAGTTCATAAATCATATCTTGAGTGACAACTTGTGGAGTCTTCGAGCGAACCAGTGAAACAGAATTGCTCCAGTCCTCACTGAATACTTCGGCATCTTTGAATTCTAAATGATGCACGTTGTACAGTGGCTTACCAGCACGGCTTACAGGATCATTAATAGCGTTACGCATCACACGCACGCCATCTTTCTTAACGTATACTTTCCAGTATCCCTTAAGTTGTTCTCCCTCCCAGTAGCGAGCCTTTACAAAGCTCGTACCGTCGTCAAGCTCTTTCAAAATAGCCATCAGGATTCTCCTTTAAGTTTCGACGATATGTAGGCTCTGGCCTGACTTCTTCGGATGCCAATTGTCTTTCCGGGTTCAATCCCAACTGCACGCAACTTCGCCTTCTGGATAAGTGCACTGTTCTGGATAAATTTGATAACCTTCTTCTCAACAGCAGCATCCTCCATAGACATACCACTCCTTTCGGAATAGGTAACAATCGAGTGACAAGGCTTACATAAGATTTCTAAATCAGTTTCTTTAACATGGAACAAATTCTCGGCAAACTCTCCTATGTTTTCCCACGACAATGTACCTACGGTTTTGACGTGGTTAACTTCCACATCACCGGGCCTGAACCATTTCTTACAATGCTGACACTCATGATGAATAACCAGTCTGCTCGACACCTTACTAGGCAGCAGTTTCTGGTTGTTCTGCAACATGACAAGTTTCGTAGGGTGCTTCGTCCAAGCCTTGCGGAGAGCTGACCTAACCCAATTTAGTAATTGAGCTTCGGTCTTGAGGTAGCCATACAATTACGCAGCCATTGTTGCTTGGTCAATCAGGAAGGTCTTTGTGGTTGGATCAAACAAAGACTCGTTGAACTTACTTGTATCGTGGTGCCACAGTTGAAGGTAGTGGTTTCCTACAAGTCTTGTCACCATATAGAGACATCTACCTTGCTTGAGGATTTCTGCTTCCCACGCCTCACCGAATAGTTTCCGGTATTCGTTACGAACAACCTGGATGCCTTGTCCGTAGGACTCACAATTTGCAAGCAATTCGTAAGCACCAACTGCACCCACTCCAATGCGAGTTTCATAGGTCTCTCCTGCATTCTTGCCAGTCTTGCGGATTTTAGTCTCCCGAATGCCGCAACCTAGGATGCCATCTGTTGGATCACCAACAAGAAGCTGCCAACACAGGAACAAGGGACCATTACCTTTCACAGCTTTGGTAATCTTGCCAGTGGTTCCACTAACTTTATGTTGAATTTCCAACATACCGTTACCAGTCACATGGGTGAACTTCTCACCTTGATGCACTGTTTCCCAGCGATAATGGTGTCCACGACACTGCATCATATCTTTGTCGATAGTTGCAATAATCGTGGTACCACCTTTGGAGTCCTGGTAGATGCACATCAGGTCATCTGCCTCCATGCAGTCAACCACCTCAGCATCCCACTTGTGTGTTGCATATGCTTTAGCAGCAGTCAGGTAATAAGGCCGTTCTACAAACTCACGATTGGCCTTATATTCTGGCATAACTACGAAGCGGAAGTTGTTGCTGCCACTAAAGAAGACACGAACTCGTTCAGCATTGACACGATTCTTGATGTACACGATTTTGGAATCAATGGACTCAAGGATTTTGTCAAAATGTACATCAACAAGTTCGTTGCCGTATTCAGCAGCAGAGCAACATGCATACACAAGAAGGTCGCCGTCAATCAGAACTTCTTTGAAGTCATATGACATAGGCTTGCTCCTTAGTAGGGACTATCGTCGTCCGCAGTTTCAACTTCTGGCTCAGGTGTTGTATCAACAGGCGCATCTTGATCTGCATCATTTGCAGGGAAGCCATCATCACCATCTTGATCGCTATCATCATCTGGTGGAGTTGGTTCAATGCCCAACATCTTCTGCAACAAGCTGCCTGCAAACGAAGCAGAAGCCATGATGCGGTCTTGGTGTGCATAAGGATTACCCTTAAACAGTTTGCCCCACACAGCCAGATCAGGTTCACCAAGGTCGAAGAAAAATGGTTTGTTAATCAGTGGGCCAGCGGTAGCGATGTTCTTCGCTTTCATTGGCAGCACGGAAGTAACTTTGTTGTCTTCTTTGCCAGCGTTCTTGCCGGACTTCTTGATGTACTTCTGGATCATTACAGTAACTGGCAAGCCAACCATGTCTGACAGTTCAAGCTCAAAGCCACTTGGAATGGCAGAAATCAGTTTGTAGATGTTGGCTTTCTCATCCATGTAGCCATCTTCGTTGTAGGTAACTTCATAGTTAAATACACGAGGTGCAGATTCATCAACGCTGCCGTCCTCACTAACCATGAACTCATCCAACAATTCAAAGCGGAACTCCAACTTTGGTTTAGGTTCAGGATATTGTGGGCTGCCCGGCTGCATACCAAGGTCCACAATGGATAGAATTCGAGCATCGTAAGTGCCTGCATCCAATAATGGAGTTGCACCGTACTTTTTCGATTCGCCAGCTTTTACTGCTTTTTTAAACGCCATGATGATTCTCCAGTATCAGTTAATAATTGTGTTGTTTACTGTGATGTTGTTGAATATAAACTCAACATCTTTCTCAAAATTTTTGCGATAATATGCAATCGACTTTGTACAAAGCTTCTGTGCCTCATTGGTGATAGCTGCGCAATCTGGAAACTTTGCTTTAATGTCTGCCAAGGTGAGTCGTGCAGCATTCTGGCCAGCCAACATTACATTGTTAACTTTCTCTAGTGCCTTAACTTGTTCCGCTTTCAAGAATAATCCTCAGTGAATTTGACTGTAGTTGTTGCCGAACTGCACATCACATGCCAATACAACGTTCATCTTAAGTAGGTCATTTACGCGACCAATTGCTTCTTTGACAATTCCCTCCATTATCTCTTTAGCTACAGGTTTATCCTTAAGCCTCAAGACAACTTCATCGTGGAACTCCCCAACTACAGTGGCATTAGTGCCATAGCGTTCGTTGCAAATTGCGTGAATGAATTCAATCCACATGTCGCAGATATATGCACCTGTCCCTTGGCATAGAGTAGAGAAGCGGTCTTTTTCCGACTTCAACCAGTACCATATTTTATTGATAGGGTTTAGCTGCCACGAGTATCCACATGACTTCATAACTGTTGTGGACTCAGCGATAACTTTGATGGACCAGTTCAAGTCCTGGTAAGCAGTCCAAAGACGCTCACCAATTGCAAGCGGCACACCAGCAGTACGAGCTACAGTCTTCGGCATTGCGCCGTATTGACATGCGTAGTTAGTACCTTTACCTCCGAAACGCTTCAAGCTCAAGTGTGCAAGCTTTACCTTCATTTCCTGTGACTGATCTTTGTCATCCTTGTGTTCCTTATAGAAGGCTATTTCATCTTCCGTAAGAATGTCGGCCATACCACAGATCATCAAGTGTGGGTCGAAGCCGGGTTGTTGTTGCATCTTCACATACTTAGGGTCAAGCGGCCACTGGTAATGGTGCTTACACTTATCCTCAAGGGAGTTAAGGTCGCTGCCCAAAAGGACTTGACCCTCCTCTGCAATTAGCAGCCCACGAATAGCTTCACCATAAGGCACACGACCAGAAGGTAGGTTAACCAACTCCTTGTGCTTCAACCGTAACGTGTTAGTGAAACCTTGTGCACGAGCAATCAGATAGCCATCAACTACGTTGTTCAAGAATCCCTTCACCATCCCTAGACGGTGTTTAAGGATGCCTAAACCCTTGACGTTCTCGAACCCAGCATTAGGATACTTCTTGATCAGCTTGATAATACCCGGATCAACCTTACCACCACTATTGGGTACATTAACTTGGGCAGTCTGCTTCTCGACATTGGTTTCTTTGTCACGAGTAAACTTGAAAGTCTCAGGCACCCAGCCATAAATATCCAACCAATCTTTAACTTGTGAAGGACTGTTAGGGTTTGGCTCCTCAAGCTTCAACACCACTTTTACAAACGTTGTGTCAATTGGCAGGTGATTCTGTAGCAGCAATGTAATCCACTTCAAGCCATGTGCAGACAACTCACCATTGGCTTTGTATGGTTTAGCAGGCGGCTCTTTAATACCAAACTTCTGCACCTTTGGCATCACTAATGCAAGTTCATCCACTTGTAGTGCAAGCTTTACTTCAAGCTCACCCTTCAACAATTCACATTTGGGAACATCAAGCTTCCATTTGTTACGTTGTTGAGCCTGCATGTGACGCGCTTTAATATCAAAGTATTCCAAAACATGCCCAAACCCTTGCGGGTACATCTTCTTCAATTGGGCCATCTGATCTTTGACTAGACGATGCTGAATCCTAACGTCTTGCATTACGCGATGGTTATATTCGTCCTGAGATAAGTTCTCCCAGTTCTCAACAACTGGTTTTGGAATACCATAATCTTCCCCATACTCACCCAAACCATGACGATTGCGTTTAGGGTCTAAGTACCAAGATAGGTAAAGTGTGTCTACAATGTGGCACTGTTCAATCTCTGGATAACCAAGAAAGATAAGTGCCTCATTATCGAACAGCACGCCGTTGTGCATGTATAAGGTATGCCCTTCCTTTAGGAACTTGGGTAACTCCCCGAGAGTCCTTGTGTTGCAATTGTATTCTAGTTCTTGAAGGGTATTGGCCGAGAAAAGAATTTCTTCTCCGGTGTTTACATCCTTGAATCCCATGTTGTGCAACACTGGCCGCTCTTGCAGCTTCATTTGTTCCAGTAGCCCAGACGTTTCTATATCCGCTGCATAGCTAGCCATTTGGATTCTCCTATTTAACTCGTTGGAATGAGTAACCGCGCATTTCGCAGTCAACACCATCAACCAACTCACCAGCCTTAATGCGATCACAGCAATCAAACAATGCCATCACTTTCTTGGCACTGTTGTTACGCTCAATGAGTACATCAAGAAGTTTGTGGTATTTGTGGGTTACAATTTCGCCGTTAGGCTTTGTACAGGTGACGCTAAAGTTTAGTAAGTCATCAGTTGCTTTGTTCATATCATCCTACCTTTCTGTTCTCATAAAGTTCGTCCTGCCAGTTCCTCTGGGTCAGGCGGCCTGTTGATGCTTCATAGTAAGTTTTACAAGTGCCAGTTTTGCCGTACTTCCTATTCTTCAACAAACGAATAAGACTGCAATTAGGGTCTTGCGCCTGCTTGTTACGCTCGAAACCAAACATCATGTGGCTGTATCGCATCAATGCACGAGAGCCAGTGAATTGCGATTCAAGAACACGACCACCATTCTCATGGCTCTTAGAACTTTTATCTGGCGAGTTAAGGTGACTCAACACCACAGCCTCAAAGTCAAACTTCATGGCCATGTCAACAAATTCTTTAGCCACAAGGCCGATAAATTCATTCTTCTCAGAGATACTTAAACCTTCTGAAAGGGTTGTCATGTTGTCAATAATCACGCAATCAATGTCGTTACCATGAGTTCTGATAGCTTGCTTGATGGATGCCCAAGTAGACTCAGGGTCACTGTTCTCATCTGGATTCCAAATGATTATGAAATCGTTAATCTCATTGGCAGTTGCACGTAACACCTCTTTGTCGAATACAGTTCCTGGCACATGGTAGGGAATGTCATCCAGCTTCCCACATACGTTACGTACAGTTTCGGCAGGGCTTTCTTCCATCATGATTACTAACGTGCGCCAACCGTACTTACGGAAGTTATGCGCTGAAAGCTCATGTGCAATAAGTGACTTACCAATACCAACACCTGCACCAATGGCTAGTAATTCTTTCTTACGTTGACCGTAAGTTAGGTCTGTTACACCGGGCCAAGGGTAGTCATTGCCGTACACAACTTCTTCACAAGCTTCATCAATGAGGCTGTTAACAGTGAGGAGGGAAGTGGGCATTGGTTTAGCTGCGTGATAAACAAGCGCATCCCGTGTTGCACGCATCAAACCATTACGAAGGCAAGCGTTAGCATCTTTCGCTGGTAGGGATGCAATTTGGCATTCTGGTAATAATTTAGCCTTAACAGCTTTTGCTGCTTTCTTTCCAGGACCGTCATTATCAAACGCAAGAACAACATTTTTCCACGTCTTATTAATCTCATCCAAATGTCGGGAAATATCCTCAATAGCACTATCAGCTCCGTGCGATAAGGACACCACGGCCACACCTTGTTCAGCATATGCCGTACCTCTATTCATCTGGATAAGAATGTTGCGAAGTGCAATGGCGTCTTCTTCACCTTCTGTAATGTACAGGGTGAGTCCACCAACCTTCTTAGCACCTAGCCACCCATAAAGATCACAGTTCTTGGTATCACCAATAGACCACATGATCTTCTTGTTAAGCAGCTTTACTTTGAAACCACAAACCTTGCCGTCACGTGTATAAGGATGCATCACAGTGTCAGGTGTTACCCCATCACGTTCCGACATGCCTAAACGAACACCAAAGTATTTCCAATCTGCTGGGGGAATTGCACGGTGTGTGAAGTTTACAAACCCACACTTCCGTGCATCCGCAACTTCTTGTTCAATTTCTTCCTGAGACTTAACAACAATCTCTGGTTCATTGCCACCGTATGGGTCTGGAATATATGTCCAACACGCATGGCAATAACCAGTGTACTTACCATTATCGAAGTACGTTTGAAGCCCATCACTGCTACCGCAAGAGTGCGGCAGCTTTTCAATACACTGTCCAGCCACCGATCAACCTCCTTACATGAATTTTTGTGCGAGTACACTTGCAAGACGTACATGACAAGGGTTGTCATTTTGTGCGTAGCCGTTTTCATCAACCTTCTTGCGTGGCAACACACCTGGAATAACATCCAAGATGTCATGCAAGTTGTTGAGTTGACGGTTGGCTTCGTCAGCAGAATCGCTTCGGTATTTGATTGTGCTATTTTTTTGCTCAACTACTTTTTTGTGCGCAACTGTCAACTCGCTGAGTTCTTGTTCCTGTGTTTGTTGCCAGTCTTTCAGGATGTACTCATGGTCAGCTTTCAACAGCACAACTTGGTCTTCCAGTGCAGCAGTCTTACGTTTGTACAGTTCAAGCTCGTCACGCATTTTCATTTTGGATTCTCCTGGGCATATTCAATGCCACTAATAAAGGCATGTAGTTTTTCGTATAGTTCTCGTTTGGTGCCGTAGCCACCACCTAACACGTTGGTGGTGGCATCACCATCGGTACAAATTCGTTGCAACTGAACACCACAATATGCCCAACTTAGGCAGTAGTGACCAATGTTGGTTTTTCCATCAGTCATGTAAGTTTTAGGGCTGTTTGTAATTCTGTTCAAGCGAGCAACTACACTTTTCAAATCTGATTCAGTAATTCTCATCACTTAGCCATCCATGTGGAATAAGTAGTTGTGCCATTTATCAATTACGATAATGGTTCCGCCTGCATAAAAATAAATAGCTTGGTAGTCACCAGCAACGACTCGACTCATTACTGCAAATGCATACCTCAACTCGCAAGTAAGCTCGCTTGCCCATGTGCCATCTTTATTCACTTCTGGAAGAAAGATATGATGTGTTGGGTCCATAATTCCACAGGCAGTCATCACCTGAGAAATAAGGTTTGCAGGGTAATTCAGGTCAATGCACTTGGGCAGTTGTCCCATTGCAATAACCAAATGTTTCATTTCGCAATGCATGTACTGCTTGCATGGATCAAGTTGTGTACGGATGTCTTTAATACTCAAGCAACTTTCCTCAAGGCAAAAAAAAAGCCCTATCACCGCGATGGCAATAGGGCTGGGAATGGCTGAGCTGCGTTTTAAGCAACCCTAGACATCAAAGCAGGTCTGAGTCTGCGTCACCGGCTGGAGCGCCTTCTGCGCCTGCTTCCGGGGCTTCCTCAGCTTTGCCAGCGCCTTTCAGCTTGGCAGCCCGAGCAGCTTTGGCAGTTGCTTTTTCAGCGTTCAATTCAACTTCTGCGCCATCCCAAGTGTGCAGGAAGGCACGGAACTCAGCGATGGCGTTAGCGCGCATGGTGCGGCCACGGCCAGTTTCGCCTTCACTGTTCAGGAATGCTTTAACGTCTTCTGGTTCAACTACAACGAAGTCCAGTTTGGCTTGGTACTTCTCAGCCTGTTCCAGGGTTTTGAACTGTTTGCCATCTTCGGCAGTGAACACTTCAACCTGAACGGCTACGGATTTGATTTTCGACACAGCTTGAGTTTGAACTTCGGACATAATTTGTTTCTCCTAGGATGTTTAGTAACTTGCTTTGATGCAAGAAATCTAAGTTGGCATATCTGCCACAATTTACTAGCGGCCCAATGCCACGTTCAATAAATCTCGTTTGTATTCTTTTGCAAACTTCTTAGCAGCTTGTGTTCCAGTCAGAATCTTTATCACTGTGTCTTCGACGTCCACGTCAGAAAGGCTGAACAGCCCACTAACCTTTCCGTAACGAATCACAGCGTGCATTCTGCCATCCCACAAGTATCTGCTTTTGTAATTTCGTTCCTTAAACTGAGTGTTTAAAATCAGCTTGCGGATGTATTCATTGCGCTCTTGCGACGACAACTTCGGTTGTTCCAGATAACCCATAGCATAGTCAAGTATATAACCGAGGTCCGTCAACTTTACGTTCACCTGCATCGACTCAAAAAGCTCGATTACCCTGCTAACAACTTCTTCTTTGTAGTTACCAAAATCATTACCAAGCTTTACCGCACTGCGATGGAAATTAAAATACTGTGGTTGAATTACAGTTTTAGAATTAACACCAGCAATGTAGGATCGGTTTAATTCAAGTGCTGCGATCCTCACAGCATTGTCGTCGCACAGTTTCATAAGTCCAAAAGGAATGGAAGTAGCTTTAAAGATATTAACTGCTTCCTTCATGGTCCAAACTACCCAAGCTTCGTTCTCCCAAAATACAATTTGGTTCTCCTTAGCAAGCAGTGCTGAATCATGCTTCTCCATCCAATTTTTGATTAGCTCGACTACGACTTCTTGATCGTTAGTCACAGTCTGTTAATCCATTCTGTGGACTTCCTGACCCCCTCCACAAGGAGGTAACACACAAAGGTAACTGGCCATGCCAACCCCAGTATGAATAGAAGAACTATCTCCCCTTCCTTTAGTAGTCCATTGTCTCTTTTCTGCACATACACCAGCAGGATAAAGACAACAAGCGCAATCATCATATATACCGTAACTTCTGTGGTTGAACTCATTATCTACCTCCTTGCTTAATGGGAGTAGGAAGTGGGAGTGTATACCCACATTTACCACTCACGTCCATCCCGTGGTGTCCTACATAAAAGGTGCAGAACTGCCACCAGCTTTCCACCCTCCCGTTCGCCATATAGAAGACATGCCTTCTTATTATGGTTACTTGCTTTGGATCAGGATTACTTTTACCCAAGGATGGCAGTTCTACATAAAGGGTGTCGGACCAATGATTTGCACATTGGTATAATCTACCTCTGGGAGCTGCCTCTTGCTACCGACATAAATTGTTTAATGCACTCTTTGAATGTATCTGCCACTGTAGGTAAAGAGCCTTCTCCAAGGTTATGAACCCTGCCGAAAGATTTCAGTCATTACAGAGACATTCAAAGAGTGCACTGTTTCCAGTGCCTCCAAATTCACAACACATATCCACCTCCCTAGTCTTCGGGCAAGGCTTCAAAGTTGTTGCTATTGCTCGTTGAGCTTTCGCCCTTGATTTCTGTTATTGATCTTAGGAAATCCGAGCTAATCTTGGAGCTTTCTTGCGCAAAAGGTAGGCTACACGCCACGGCTTTTCGTTTGCATGAGCACCGAAAATGTCGAAATTTGCATCTACCTACATGGTAGGAAAACTTTGCAAATCAACAGCTTACGTTGCTTAACAACTATGCTTCGTTGGCAGGGAAGGTTATTTTTACACCACTCAAGAAAGTGAAATTTCCCAATGCAAATTAGCTACTTACGCATTTGGTTTGCCTCAGGAAATTTTCTCTGCGCAAAGGATGCGCAAAGGATGCGCAAATGTTACCCAGTGATTTCGCTAATATTTAGGTCTGGTGTTGCATCTGACCAGATGATTTCAGCGTGATCTTTTTGGTAGTTTTTCGTCATACCTTCTGTAGCGTGACCAGCAATTTTCTGACCATCTTTACCAGCCTTCTTGTACAAGTGAAGAGATAAAGCCCTCACTTCGTGGAAGCCCGGCATTTCAGCAGTAGTGAATCCAGCGTAACAACCCGCAGCTTCCCTAGCCTCTGAAAACGCCTCAGTTAGATAATGTCCCTCAACCTTCGTCCAGTGTTCCTTGGTCTGTGCTTGTCTTTGCAATAGACGGTGGGGCTTTCTGTGGATTAGGTATGGCGAGGCAATATCGTCCCTACACCTGGACACGACCGCCAGTAGCTCAGGAGTGGCTGTGAAACGAATCCACGCCGCGTCTGAGGCTTTTGCCGTCTTCTTCTGTATGACGTGCAGGTAGCCGTCCTTAACCCCGTCAAAACGCATATCAAGGATGTCTGTACGGCGCTGTGCGGTGATGAGCGCAAGGTCTATGGCATTCTGTAGCCAAGCCGGGGAATGCTCCCTGATGGCCTTGAGGCCGTCCACAGTGTGGCGTTTGCGCTGCTTCTTCTCTATGCGTTTTATGGTGCTGGACGCAGGGTTATCAGGACATAATCCCTTTGATGCAGCATGGTTAAATACATCAACAAGTAGCGCTCTTGCTTGGTTTGCCATTCTAGGTGTATTCGAGTCTAACAACTCTGCCACCATCTTAATGGTAATCTGATCAATTGCCTTACCTGCAAATGCTTTACGAAAGTTCCTAAAGTGCCCTGCATAAAGTTCAAGGGTTGCCTTAGCAAGTTCCCTTGGTGGCAGAACTTTTGTTTCATACTTTTCAAGGAATGAATCGAAGGATTCAATAACTTCTCCAAGTACAGTAGCAACTAGATCAGAGCCCTTCATGAAAGCAAGGTTGAGTTGCTTAGCAGCATCTATGGCCTTGAGCTTGTCTTTGCCGAATTGAAACCATTTACCATCTGATGGTCTTTTATAACGATAAGACAACCTTCGTTTATCAAAGTACAAGTTTTGAGGTAGGGCTTTGTTCTCTTTCAGTCGTGGTCTGTTAGACATCACACTGCTCCTTTAAGCACCATAGCAACCAGATCATTGTTGGAAATATGTTTGAAGATGTTCCAATCGACATACCAAAGTTTGCCAATCTGTTCACCTTTAATGCGTCCATTTTTAATATGGTTGCGTATGGCCTGGGAGCAGGGTGGGGTTCCATTGTCACCCCAACGTCTGCGTTGAAACTCACTGATCTTTATCAGCTCACGCTTCATGAACTCTACTGCCTAACAGATAAACAAGTTGACAAGATGCTTTGCCGCACATAAAATGCTCGGCGCTTGATCTTAAGGAAATCCGAGCTACTCTAAAGTGAACTCACCACTTATCTATGGATTGGAGAGACAATTGAAAAAGCTGCTTATCCTCCTTACACTACTTACCCCAACTGTTGCGATGGCGGAGATGTCTGCAATTGATAAGAAAATCTGTACAATGTTGATAACAGATATTCCGCTCCACTACGATGTATCTAAACTAAAGCCATACCCAAGTATTGGTTATCCTGCTGCCGCCAATTCTCCGTTTGCACTTTGTGGTTATAGTGCTGTTTCTCAGGATTTATATGGTGAGGCACATGTAACTATCACGGCCACTTTTAACAAGGCTAACGATAGGTATACTGTCGAAATCCGTTAATAGATACCCTGGAATTCACGCATTTCAACTGTCTTACGTGTCAGCTTACGTGGCTTGCGATTGTTGCGTCTTACTTGTTCTCGACTCAACTTATCGTCTGAGATACCTACGTAAGCACTTACAACGGCAAGTGCATGTTCAGCCTTAAAATCCTTCAATTGCTTTTTCTCAATCTTGCTGAAATTTGGGATAACATCGGCCACGTCGATTTCAACAATGTCGGTGGCCATATCAATAACGTGTGCATGCATTAAATTCAAAATCAAATCACTTCTATTGTTGGATTGTATGTAGGGAAGTACATCGGGATAAACTCTGGCAGAACAACTCTATTCAAGTCCTTCCACTGTGTGTCTCTGATCACAATGCCTTTGTATCGCAGGATGCAAATGCCAAAGTCTTTAATGTCCTTTAGCACTCGATCAATTAACATTGGAATCATGTTGCAGTATTGAAGCCAAACTTTCAATTCACACTCTTTATCAAAAGTATCTACGAAAGCTTTCTCTTCAACTTCATATCTGCCACGTTGAATGTCATATGCCACTGCACTTACAATCTTGTGTGGTGGCATAGTGAACACTTGTAGGCGCAAGGCTGTGTTCATTGAATGATCCATGTGTAAGCTGCTGCCAAGATTACTGCTGACAATGGGAACAGTAATGCTGTAATGATACAGGCATCCAGAAACTTGCCACTGTCGAAGTATTTATATCGGCTCATTTGAAGCCCTCGAAGAATGTATGGCAGGCTATAAACATCCACCTCCAAATACCTAGGAGTGCAGGATTGTTTGCAATCGCAGTAATGTACAAACCTCCTATCAACAAGAAGATTATAAAGTTCGCTTGCATGTTCTGAACAAACAATGCCCGGAAAGAAAGTTCATCCAGCGCACTACCATCAGACGTGTAGCTGTATGCCCAATCAATGAGCTTTTGATGAATGAGGTAAGCAACAAGAATGAACAAACCAGAACTGATTAATGCGCTAGTCATAAATACCCTCCCACCTGTCAAACTGATGCATTAGATAAACATCAAGACAGCAGCAAAAGATTATTGCTAATGTCAACCAACTATATAAGTCCATTTAACGATCCCAACTTTCTACTCACTTGATGTGTAGCAGAGGTTCTAATAAGAATGTATTTAACGGGAGGGCAATAACGCTCACGCTCCCATTTACGTTGTTTAGCTGAAAGTCTTGAAAGCTTTCTTGAGAAGAAGCCATCAGTGTCTAACATAGATCACCTATCGCAGTGGGCAGGTACGGGCACTATTCATTCCATTTGTGGTGTTTTCGTCAAATAACCAAACCTTGCAATTCGGCCCAAAAAAGAACCAGTCTCCATCTTCATTTTGTTTCAGGAAGTAGCTAAAACCGAAAAGCTTCTGAATGTGTGTTGCACCTTTTGGGTGTACTACAATTGACTTAATTGCCATTTGGATTCTCCAAGCTAATGTATTCTTTACAAAAGAATGCGCGAGTATTTGCTTCTGCCCCAGGTTCCCAGAAGTAGCTAAACCCTTCAATCTGACTGCCAACTTCTTGCCAGTAATACCATTGACCTGAATCATCCAGTTTCATGAACTCGGGATAGATTGGGCAGTAGTGCGTTGCACCTTCTGGTACAGGACCAGCTTTTGCAATAATCATTTCATTGCGTGTCATGTTAGTTTCTCTGTTATTTATAGTGTCCACATATACCATCATTATTTCCGATGGTATAAATTGAAACTATTAACCTAAACAAGTGATCTTACAAAGAAATATTTCACTTGATATACGTTCAATCTGCCTTCCCAGCAGCCTTGCTTCTTCTTCTGTTTCGCAGAAAACAGTAAGAAGTTTGTTATCAAACTCTAGCAACCAATTACACAT
>ERZ1463017.2-NODE-2-length-33289-cov-26.785792_pt1 | contig 33289 bp, 27 predicted proteins | sample MGYA00564478_ERZ1463017 | MGnify/ENA primary metagenome ERZ1463017 (study PRJEB39244, sample SAMEA3635123) | Helicobacter pylori | study: EMG produced TPA metagenomics assembly of PRJEB11511 data set (Assembly of a 5300-year-old Helicobacter pylori... | reverse complement strand
CCAACGAAACGCGCGTCGTCGCTTTCGCGAAAGGCGTTCCATTTGGTGAACTGCGGGCCCTCGAAGACGGCTTGCAGATCCTTGAGGTTGGGCAGGTCGGCAAAGCTGTCGATGCCGAAGAACTGCGGTCCGGCCGAGGCGATGAAGGGCGTGTGAGACATCGCCGAAATGGCCGCGACCGATTGCAGCAACTTCATGTCCTGCGGGCCCGGGTTGAACTCGTAGTTACCAATGATCGAGCCGAACGGCTGGCCACCGAACTGGCCGAACTCTGCGGTGTACACCGCTTTGTACAGACCCGAACGGGTGATCTCGGGCGCATCCTCGAAATCTTCGAGCAGCTTCTCTTTGGAAACGCTGAGGATTTCCAGCTTGTTGTTCTCGCGAAAATCCGTGCGGTCGACCAAAAACTTCAGCGAGCGCCAGGACGATTCCAGCTTCTGAAATTGCTGGTGGTGAATGATCGCGTCGACTTGCCGACACAGCTTGGCATCCAGCGTGGCGATCATGTCGTCGATCAATCCGGCGCTGACCTTCTCGGACTGCCGGGCAGGCTCGAGCAGCTCGGCGACAAAGGCTTCGAGGCCCTGACGGGTGACGGCATACGCCTCGTCGCCCGGCTTGACGCGAGTCGCTTCCACCAACTGATCCAACAGGGAAACCGACTCGACCGCCTGGCCGGTGGCGTTCGCTGCCTGACTCTTTTCTTCGCTCATGGGTTATTCCTTGTCCTTTACGCCGAGTTCCGAGAGCAAACGCTCGCGGGCACCGTCATCGTTCATCAGGGCCTGAAGCTGCTTGCGAAATTCCGGCAAATTGCCCATCGGCCCTTTCAAGGCCTTGAGCGAATCACGCAGGGCGATCAGCTGCTGCAACTCGGGAACCTGGGCCACGATGGCATCCGGCTCAAAATCGCGAATGGACTGGAAGGTCAGCGATACCGGGAGCTGCTCGTCCTCTGGCGCGTTTTCCGCCAGACGATTGGGTACCGCCAGCTGCAGGCTCAGGTTCTGGCCCTTGAGCACATCGGTGAAGTTGTCTTTGTCGACGCGGATCGGTTTGAGGTCTTCAACCGGCGTATCGTCTTCACGCAAGGTGAAATCGCCGATCACCAGTTGCTTGAGCGGCAGCTCGACCTGTTCCTGCGCGCCGCCGGTGTCAGAGCTGTAAACAATATTGACGCGCTCTTTAGGCGCGACCGAACCTTCACTAGCCATTAAATCTCACTCCTGTTTACCGGACTCGCTCAACGCAGCCGTTAGAAAACTCATGGCATGGATATGCACACGCCTGCCAGGTATTGCCTGTTGCTCATTCAACTTGCCGGCTCGCTGGCCAAACGCCAGAAAGCCGGCAAATCCATTGCTGCCAACTGTTGCCCCCACAACGCTCTCGAACCGCCGTCTTCATGCGCCAGGGCCAACTCCAATAACGGCCGGACCAGATCCGGCTCCCAACGATCGAGGCCCTGCTCCGTCGCTTCCTGGAGCAATACATCCACGGCCACACGCAACTGCGCGCGAGGGTCGAAACGCTGTAGCAAATGGCATTGGGCGGCGCGCAGGCGAAACCGCTCGCGGCCGCTGCCAGCCTCTCGCACGGCAGCCTGCAACCGCGCCAACGCTTCGTTCAAACGGCCTTGCGCGGCATCACGCCCGACCTCGTCGATCAGCGTCTGCAGCCCATCCGTGGCGCCGCTGCTCGTCGCCGGTGCCAAACCTTCGAGCCAACTGCGGGTCGCGCCATCGGCGAACGGTTGGCCGTCGGCGAATGTCAGCTCGACCAGCGACGGCAAGCGCGCCAGAAAATGCCGGGTTTCCAGGGCCAGGCTGGCGGCACCGGCCATCGCCGCCGAACCCAGTCGTGAGAGCGCGGCATGACTGGCCCGATTGAGGTCCAGCCAAAAGGGATAACTCGTCAACCGACCTTCGCAAAAGCGCACGATGTCCAGCGGCTCGCCAGCGCTTTGCAAGCGACTGAAACCTTCGAGTTCCGCGTCCGAAGGCGGCGGCAGGCGCGTCGTGTAGCCTTGCGCAGGAGGTGCTTGCTCCAGGGTCGTCCAGGCTAATTGGCGATTGAGGCGAAACAGCAACGGCAAGGTCGCTCGAGACTCCAGACAGAACCCCACCAGCGGCGCAAGCGAAGCAAACACGCTATTGACCGCGCTCTCGATGGCCTCATCGCTCTCAAGACGGCCCAATGACTGAACCGGCGCGAGGACCAGGGGCGGCACAGGGGCCGAGGGGGCATGCGCAACCGGCGTCGGGATCGCGGTAGGCGCATCGACTGCCGGCAGCACCGCCTCTGACGCAACGGCTGTCGGCTCGGCACTCGCTTGCACCGGCAGCTGCGATAGACGACGACGCAACGCAAAAAAGCTTGGGCCATCGGCGTCACGATCGCGCCAATGGCTATCGATAGCGTCCCAGTCTTCGAGCAACTGCGCCAATTGTTCTCCGGGCACCGCTTCGAAGCTGCCTTCAAGCTTCACTGCGAGCCACTCGAGCATCCACTCGGCCTGGTTGCGCCGGGCACGCAATCGCGCCGGCGGCGGGGTCAGGGTCTCCCAATACAGCTCAAGCATTTCGCGCACTATATGCACGCCGGTCGCCAGGCCGGAAACGCCTTGCAGGGTGGTCCAGGCACATAACAACCAGACCGCTGCATTAAAATCCTTGCCCTCTTCTCGAAGCACTTTTACACAGGCATCGGCGACTTTCTGCCAATCCACTCCGGACTCGGCGTGGATATTGTTCAATTTATCCACTTCAATTTGCGCGAGCGAAAAAGCCGCGCCTTCCCGCGGGTTGGCGCCAGCAGGCTGCGTCAAATTGATCGCAAACGAACCTACTTCCCAGTCGGCGCAACTCATCCGTTACTCCTTACTTCAATAGGTTGTTTGATACATCGTTGCCGCGTAAAAACTGGCTGCCGCTGCGCGGTTGATTGCTGCAGCGGTCACGATCTTCATTGATTGATCCAAGACCTGAGATTCCGCCAGTCAGTGCTGCAATCCTCTAGGCCGAAGCCTCGATCGTTGAGCTGCCGGACAAGCATGTGTCAGCCAAGACGTCGGGGCCATCGGGTGAACACCTGAAGTACTCACCGGTTGAAAGTGCCCTTTCAGATCATCGCGCCGAAAATAACAAGGCCAATACCGAGCGGACTTTGCTTGAGAAACAAGCACACGCGTTTACAGCGTGCGAAGCCCATAAACGCTGTTAAATTCGAATTCGTATCAATCTATCAAGCGCGCTGCAGATGGCTTGACCCTGCGTTGCAACTTTTCAACTATTTTCAGGCGCCCTGCCGCGGTCTTGCCGGCGCCTGAAAGTACGCAACAAGTTGGATACAAAGAGGGATTGTCATTACTTTCGGGAAAAAACCGGCTATAAGGAGAACGACACCCCATTCTGACGGGCTGCCGGTAGGCAGCGTGGACATATAGTGGGTAGATACAACGCCTGTTCACGGGTCGATAACCTAGGCTTTCCGGGCTGTAGTGAATTCATGAACAAATCAGCTTCAGTCATATACGCCCCTAAACATTTCGCCTCCAGGCATGCCCACGATCACTTTGAGGTCAGCGCCGAGCCGGTTGCCAACCAATTGCTGGCCTGGCGTGATCGGGTCGGGCACGTCATTGACGTGCTGCCTACCTCCCAGGCAACCACCACGCACTTCAACGCGAGCATTGACCGCTACACATTGGGTGATCGGGTCTTTACCGACTGCTCGAGCGACGCCTTGTTGCTGGAGCGTTCGATTGCACGCATCTCGACCGACAAGGTCCGGGACTATGTGTTTCAGGTCTTCACCCAAGGCGCAATCGAGTCCATTCGAGGCGGGCCACAGGAACAAGGCACATCCGCCATCGCGAGCATCGTTGCCATGGACATGAACCAGCCGATCAGAATGAGCCGGGGGTGTTGCCGCGTATTGACCTTCTTTGTCGCGCGCCCGGTCGTAGAGGCGGCGCTGCCACATGCCGAGTCGATCCACGGGCGGGTCTTCGAGAATACGACGCCTATGACCCAGTTGATGATCGACCATGTCGAGGCGTTTTCAAGAAAACTGCCCGCTATGACCAGCGCCGAGGCCGCGTCGACATTCGATACTGCCGTTCAACTCATGCTCGCGGCATTTTCGAAACAGGCCAAGCTGGGTGGGCACGCGCGGGCGGCAGCGCGCAGCGCGATGTTCGATAAAGCCAGGCGTTATGTGCAAAACAACCTGTATCAACCCTGGTTGACGCCAGAGTACGTGCTGATGGCCATGCAGCTACCCCGCGCCACGCTCTACCGTCTGTTCCAGCATGAGGGTGGATTGGGTCGCTATATCCTCAACTGCCGCCTACGCGAAGCGGCAGACGAACTGGTGCGCTATCCGGACCGCCAGGTGATTGAGATCGCCTACAGCCTGGGGTTTAACAGCGCATCGGCGTTTACCCGCGCGTTTCGTCGCCGCTATGACCTGGCGCCGCAGGACCATCGCCTGATGGCGGCACAGCGCATGGGCAAAGTTATGCCGGGTAACCGTAACGTCGCCGGCTGGATTGATCAGTGAGCCGGCGAGCGGGATGGAAACTTCACTAACGCGAACAGGCTGACCAATAGCGCACCCAGCAGATACCAGGCAGGCGCCATTGGGTTCTGGGTAATGCCGATCAACCACGTCACAAAAAACGGACAGAACGCCCCAAAGATCGTCACGCCGAAGCTGTAGACCATCGACATCCCAGTGGCACGATGATGCGCCGGAAAAGCCTCCATAATCATCACGGTGGCGACACCGTTGTTGCCCATCGCTACAGCCGAATAGACGCAGATAATCAGCAAAGAGGCCAGCTCGCCAACACCATGGGTCAAGGCGAGAAATACCGGATAAACCAGCAGGATGCTGATGATCATCGTCACGTATTGGGTGGGTTTGCGTCGCGGCAGCCGATCGGCGAGCCGGGCAAACAATGGCGCGGCGATGAACAGCACCGCACTGGAAAAGCACGCCGAGAGCAAGCTCATCTTCGGCGACATGCCTAACGTGCGGACCAGATAGGTCGGCATATAGAGCACCATCAGGTAGATGCTTGCGGTGGGGGTTGCCATCATCAAAATCCCCAGCAATAGCTGGGGTCGGTGGCTTTTCAGCAAGACACGCAGCGACGGTAGCTGGATACCGCGCCGTGCTGTCTCCACCATATTGCGCCGAATGAACCACCCAAACGGCGCGATCAAAAGCCCCAGCACGAAAGGGATGCGCCAGCCCCAGGCCAACAACTGCTCGGGCGTCAGCAACGAGGTCGTTGCGGCACCGACGACAGCCCCCAACAACACTGCGGCAGCCTGGCTGGCAGAGCGCCAACTGACCAGGTAGCAGCGTTGATTGCGGGCCGCCAGCTCCATCAGCACCACCGACGACACCCCGATCTCCCCTCCGGTCGCGAACCCCTGCAGCAACCGCGAGACGACCAGTAACACCGTTGCGGTGACGCCGATAGAGGCATGAGTCGGCATGAAAGCGATCAAGGCGGTACCGGCTGCCATCAATAAATTGGTGACATTCAAACCGGCTTTTCGCCCTTTGCGGTCTGCAAGGTTGCCGATCACGATTGCGCCCAGCGGGCGCATCGCGAAACCGATGCCAAACGTCAGCAACGCCATCAGCAACGAGGCGAAGGAACTGTCCGATGGGAAAAAAAGTTTGCCGATGATCACGGCAGAAAAGCTGTATACCGTGAAGTCGTAGATCACCAGGCCATTGCCAATGACTGTCGCCAGTATCACTTTCTTCGATTGCCTGGAGGCGACCGGACAATCGCCAGTTTCAAATTTCGACATATAAACGCAAGTCCCGTCGAATAAATCAAAGCACGCTGGGTAGCGAACAGGTGGGCAAACAAGGCCCCTCCTGGGCACGTACCGCGCTAAGAGCCGGAGAGACTGGCTATCGGCCATATAGCGCCGTCCTGGCGCGTGCATCCTACGGAACAATGTCAGGCTTGTATGTAACCTGTTTATAACGCAAGCACACGTGTATCCCCGGTGGCTTAGCATTTTTTACAGCCGCCCCGCGAACCTCCTCGCCTTCATTTGGCGCGCCAGGCCTACAGCCGAAACAGTCAACGACGCTGATGCATGGATTGCAGAATCGCCGCAGCAATATGCTCAAGGGGCAATTCACGCTCCACCGCCCCCAGCTTGAAGGCTTCCTTGGGCATGCCGTACACCACACACGACTCTTCATCCTGGCCGAGGGTGCGGGCACCGTTATCGTGCATCTCCTTCAGGCCACGGGCGCCATCGTCCCCCATGCCCGTCATGATGATGCCCAGCGCGTTGCCCCCGGCACTGCGGGCAACCGAGCGAAACAGCACATCCACCGACGGGCGATGTCGGCTGACGGGAGGGCCGTCGACAATTTCAACCTGGTACTGGGCACCGCTGCGCTTGAGTAACATGTGCCGGCCACCGGGTGCGATCAATGCACAACCCGGGACGACTCGGTCGCCATGCTTGGCCTCTCTGACCTCGATCTCGCACAGCCGATTGAGGCGCTCGGCAAACGCCGCAGTGAAGTGTTCGGGCATGTGCTGCACAATCACGATGCCTGGGCACACCCTGGGCAAGGCGGTCAACACCAGCTCCAGGGCTTGAGTCCCGCCCGTGGACGTACCGATGGCGACGATGTTTTCGGTGGTGCGCGCCATTGCCTGAGTGCTCGCCGGCAGTATGACGTCGGCATTCAGCTTGACGGGGGCTCGCTCCCCGGACGGCACCATACGCTTCATGTTGGCCCGGGCTGCGGCCTTGACGGCACCGGCCAGTTCATCGGAACTGTCGGTCAGAAACTGGCGCAAATTGAGTTGTGGCTTGGTCACGATACTGACCGCACCGGCAGCCAGTGCCTGCATGGTGGTGGCCGCGCCCTTCTCGGTCAACGTGGAGCAGATGACCACCGGTGTGGGGTGTTCTGCCATCAGTTTCTTGAGGAACGTAATGCCATCCATCCGTGGCATCTCGACGTCCAGCACAATGACATCCGGCCATTGCTTGTTCATTTTGTCCATGGCGAACACGGGGTCGGCCGCCGCGCCGATCACCTCAATCGCGGGGTCTTGTCCCAAGGTCGCGGTCAGCACCTGACGCACCACGGCGGAATCATCAATGATCAGCACTTTGATAAGGCTCATGTCGCACGCTCTCCATGAGGGCTGCTTTGGGGTTGCGGCAGGGCCAGGTAGTTGAGCGCAATGTCGCCATTGGCGAGATCGAACACCACGGTCCGATAACCCACGCCTTCCACGTGGAAGTTTTGGCAGTGCAACTGATGTAAATCGAGCAGGTACCTGGCTTGCTCGACATTGCGTTGCCCGACGTAATGATTGTCCGGACGCACAAGCCCTGGAAACATGTTGCCACCGCCAAATACGCTGATTCTGAACTCGGCTGGCTTGGCGTTACTCGCGTGTATTCGACCGAGCAACAATTGGAACGCCTCATCGCCGTAGCGACCATCCAGGCCACCTGAATTCGCCGCTGCGCGCTGGGGCAGCAAGTAGTGACACATGCCCCCCAACAAATGCCGCGGGTGCCAGAACAGCAAGGCCACACACGAGCCCAGCACTGTACGTAGCCGAATCGCGCCTGCACCGAAAAACCAATCGCCGGGATTAAGGAAAATCTCACGGGAGTCGGGCATGTGGCCTCCGGTAGATTGAAGGCTTGACCAGCCGCAGTTCATCGGTGACGCCATTGAGGCTCTCCGAGTGGCTCACCAGAAAGTACCCGCCGGGCTTGAGGTGGCTGACCAGCCGTTTGACGACCTGGACTTTGGTATCGCTGTCAAAATAGATCATCACGTTGCGCAGGAAGATCACGTCAAACATCCCCAGTTTGGGCAACGGATTATTCAAATTGATGGCCTGGAAATCGATCCGCGACGCCAGCGCCGGGTCGACAATGAAGCAACCGTGGTTGGCGCCAACCCCCTTGAGGCAATATTTGTTGAGCAGTGCTTCGGGTATCCCACGTATAGCTTCCAGGGGGTAACGCCCTTCGCGGGCCTTGTCCAACACGCGGCTGCTGATGTCCGACGCCACAATCTCCCAGGGCCGGCCGGCGAGGTTGTCCGCCAGGACCATCGCCAGGGTATAGGGCTCTTCTCCGCTTGAGCAGGCGCCACTCCATACGCGCAAAGGCCCGCTGCCGCGTAGTTCGGGAAGCGCCACGTCGCGCAGGAAGTCAAAATGCTTGGGCTCGCGAAAGAAGTAGGTTTCGTTGGTGGTCAGCATGTCGACCGCCACCTGTAGTTCCGTACTGTCCTTCATCAACACCTTGTAGTAAGCGCCGTAGGTATTGAGCTTGAACACTTGCAGGCGCTTGGCGAGCCGAGCGCTCACCAACTGTTTTTTGGCATCGGACAGGCTGATGCCCGCGATTTGGTGAATGAGGGTGCGAAATTGCTGGAACTCGGCGTCGGAGAGAATCACGTTCATAACGACGTGCCCGAGGATTCAAGGCTTGCCAGCGCATCGACCTGTTCCAGGGACAACACCCGACCGATGTCCAGCAGCAGTACGAAACCGCTCTCCAGTTTGCCGATACCCAACAGAAAATCGGCCCTGACATCGGTACCGAAATTCAACGAGGGTTCGATGTCCTGCAAGGCGATTTCAAGGACTTCGCTGACCGCATCCACAATGATGCCCACCGGCTTGCGCACGGCATTGGTCTGTACCTCAAGGATCACAAAGCAGGTTTTTGAGGTCTGCACCGTGCGTTCGCCGCGAAAGCGCACGCCCAGGTCCAGTACCGGCACCGCAGCGCCTCGCAGGTTAATCACGCCGCGTATGCTGGGGGGTAACAACGGCACGCTCGTAATCGGCCCATATTCGATGATCTCTCGAACATTGAGCGTACCGACGGCGAACATCTCATTGCCCAGCTCAAAGGTGAGGTATTGGCTGGGGCTTGAGGCCGTGGAATTGCGTGGACTTTCGATGGATAGCGCCATGATTCACCTCGGATCAATTACTTTCCGGTCGCGCCTGGAGGCGCGCCCGTATGCGTCACGGTCACATCAAGCCGGCCATCTCATCGACACACAAAACATGCTCAATTTGCAGCAGCGTGACAAACTCGCCTCGCACCTTGGTCATCCCGCGGATGAAGTCGGTACGAATATGGTTGCCGAAAGCTGGGGCGGGTTTGATATCGATATCGAGTATCTCGATCACTTCACTGACCGAGTCCACCACCACGCCCAAGACCTGGGACTCGCCCTCCTTCGCCGCCTCCAGAATGACGATGCACGTTCGGTTGCCCAATACCGTCACCCCCTTGCCGAACCGCGCCTTGAGGTCTACGACCGGCACCACCGAACCGCGAAGGTTAATGACCCCTCGCAGGAACGACGGCATCATCGGCACGGTTGTCACCTGGTTGTATTCGATGATTTCACGAACACTCAGTGTGTTGACCGCATACATTTCCTGAGCAGCCAGGAAGGTCAGGTACTGCAAGGGTTCATCGACTTGCAGCGCTGGCTCACTAGTGCCTGGCGTAACGGCTGAGGCACTCATGGGTCAACTCCCGAAGCGGACGAAACCGCCCTCCGCCGAACGGCTATCCTGGTCAAACGTGGACGCCGCACGGCTGACGACGGGCATCGAGACCGCCCGCCCGGCACGCTTGCTCTGTACGGTGAAAAAGCCCATCAACTCCTGCAACTGCTCGGCCTGGCCGCTCATCTCCTCGGCCGTTGCCGCCAGCTCTTCGGATGCCGACGCGTTTTGCTGCGTCAGTTGGCTCATCTGCGACATCGCGCTGTTGATTTGCTCGGAGCCGATGGATTGCTCTTCCGAGGCGGCCGCAATTTCCTGCACCAGGTCCGATGTCTTGGCAATCGACGGCACAATCTCATCAAGCAGGTTGCCCGCCCGTTCAGCCAAGGCCACGCTGTTCTTGGCCACTTCACTGATTTCCTGCGCGGCAATCTGGCTACGCTCAGCCAATTTGCGCACTTCTGCCGCCACTACCGCGAACCCTTTGCCGTGCTCGCCGGCACGCGCCGCTTCGATCGCTGCGTTGAGCGCCAACAGATTGGTCTGGTACGCGATGGAATCGACGATGCCGATTTTTTCGGCGATGGTCTTCATCGCCGCCACAGTGTCCTTCACGGCTCGACCACCTTCGGAGGCTTCTTTGTTGGCTTTGCCTGCCATGCCGTCGGTGACCTTGGCATTTTCGGTGTTCTGGGCAATGGATGCCGACATTTGCTCCATCGACGCCGAGGTTTGCTCCACCGATGCGGCCTGTTCGGACGCCGATTGAGCCATGCTTTGGGCCGTGGCGGAGATCTCCTCAGAAGCACTGGACAGCGAGTCAGCCGAGCCGCGCACTTCGCCGATGATTTCCGAGAGTTTTTCCACGGTACCGTTGACTGAGTGCTTGAGCTCTAGGAACTTGCCTTGATAGTCACCGTCGATGCTACGGGTCAGGTCGCCGCCGGACATTGCCGACAACACATCCATGGCTTCGGTAATCGGCACGATGATCGCGTCCAGCGAACCATTGATACCCAGGATGATGCGGCGGAAGTCACCCTGATGCCGTGTAACGTCAGGGCGAGTGTCCAGTTTGCCGATCAGCGCGCTGTCACTGATCTGGCGGGTGTCGTCGACGAGCGCCAGGATATTGGCCCGCAGTTGCTCGATGTTCTCGTTGATAAAGGCTTTTTTGCCGGGGAATTGCTCAAGGGGTGCCGACAGATCGCCTTCGCCGAATGAACGGATACAGGCCATGGCCTTTTTCTTCACACTGATATGGCCGCCGACCATTTCATTGATGCCCCGCCCCATATCACGGTACGAACCCGAGAAGCGATCGACGTCGATCATGACGTCAATGTCACCTTTTTCGTGCTCGCTGGACATGTGCTGCATTTCATTGATCAGCGCCAGGATATTGGTGCGCAACAACTCAATATTTTCATTGATAAAGGCTTTTTTGCCAGGGAAGCGCTCAAGCGGCGCCGACAAATCACCTTCGCCGAAGGAGCGGATACAGGCCATGGCTTTTTTCTTGACCGCGATGTGGCCGTTGACCATAGCGTTGATGCCCTGGGCCATGGAACGGTAACTGCCATGAAAGCGGCCGGCATCGATCTGTACGTCGATGTCGCCCTTATCGTGTTCACTGGACATACGGTCCATCTCCACGACCAATTCATTCAAGCTCGCCCCCAACTGCTGCATGCTCGCCATCAGGCTGGTGGTGTCACCCGCCTTGAGCGTCGCCTTGGCATTCAGCTCGCCGGCGGATAACCGTGCAGCAAAGGCTCGAACCGCCGAAGGCTCAGCACCGAGTTGGCGCATCAGGTTACGCCCCAGCAAGCTTCCCATCAGTACGGTAGCCAACAGGGTCAGGCCGCTCACCAACAGGATGATGTAGCGCGCGTTTTGCTCGGTGGCGGTGGCGAGCAATTGGCCCTTGCGCCCCAGTTCCAGGTTGTAATCACGCAGGTCGCTGATCGCCGTCAGCACCGCGTTCTGCAGTGGCTGGCTCGCCTCGATCAATGCGCGGGCCGAGGCTTGATCACCGTTGTCGATGAACTTGTCGAAATGCGCCTGCACGGTGGCAAACTCACCCAGGTGGCCGCGCAGTTGCGTCAACAGTGACGCGTCATGGTCGTCGGAGGTTAACTTGGCCTGATAATGATCCAGGGCTTTGCCAATGACACTGAAGTTCTGTGCCACGCTGTCGGCGTAACTCGGCACGAGATTTTTTTCAGGACCGTTCAAACGTTGCCATTCCAAGGCGTGAAGGTTGGTGAACGCCGCTGCGGCACGGTCGATCTCCAGCAAGCTCGGCACTGTGTTGACGTTGGCATAGCTGGCGCTCGTATTGATTTCATCGGTCAGGTAAAAACTGGTGCCACCCAACACGACAACACCCAGCACTGCCGTGAAAACCAACAACATGATATTTCTGATAACGGTCATGGCGAGGAACTCCTGATGACGCTTCATTGAGTCGATAAAGGACTTTGGATTGAGCGGTGGGTGGCGTCCTTGGCAACGAGTCCTAACAAATTGGGTATATCCAGAATCAGGGCGACAGCTCCGCTGCCTAGGATGGTGAAACCACCCAGTCCATGGGCCTCACCAAACACTTTGCCCAATGGCTTGATCACGGTTTGGAACTCCCCCTGCAAGCGATCGACCACCAAGCCGGCACGCATGCCTGCGTATTGCACAACGACCACGTTTTCGCGGTTACCTCGAGGCTCTTGCACGTCAAACATGTCCCGTAACCGCAGGATCGGCAGCACATCGCCGCGCAGGTCCAGGTAGCCGGTTTCGGCGCCCTGCCCGGGCGCCAGCTCGATGCACTCCTCCACCATGTTCAACGGAATGACATAGGAGGCCTTGCCCACCCCGATCAGAAAACCGTCGATGATTGCCAGCGTCAGCGGCAGACGAATCCGCACCGTCGTGCCCTGCCCTTCTTCACTCTCCAGACTCACGTTGCCGCGCAAAGCGGTGATATTGCGCTTGACCACGTCCATGCCCACGCCTCGGCCCGACAGGTTGCTGACCTGGTCGGCCGTGGAAAAGCCCGGCTCGAAAATCAAATTCAGAATGTCTTTATCCGCCGGTTGTTGGCCGTCACCCACTAGGCCACGCTCGCGGGCCTTGGCCAGGATTTTGTCCTTGGCCAGGCCGCCGCCGTCATCCGAGACCTCGATTACAATGCTGCCGGATTCGTGATAGGCATTCAGGCGCACCGTGCCCTGGGCAGGCTTGCCCCGTTGCAGGCGAATCGACGCGGGCTCGATGCCATGGTCCATGGCGTTTCGCACCAGATGCGTCAGCGGGTCGCCGATACGCTCGACGACCGTCTTGTCCAGCTCGGTTTCGCCACCGCCGATGTGCAGCACGATGTCCTTGCCCAGCTCTTTGGAGACGTCCCGTACCACCCGCTGGAAACGCGTGAATGTCGCGCCGATCTGCACCATGCGCAGGGTCAGTGCCGAGTCACGCACCTCCTCCACCAACCGCGATAACAGACTGGTGGCTTCGATCATCTCGCCAATCCCGCTACGCACCGCCACCAGGTTGGCGCCGGCACCGGCAATGATCAGCTCTCCGACCAGGTTGATCAGTTGATCCAGCTTGGCCGCGTCGACCCGAATCAGATTGCCTTCGTTGCTCGCCGCGCTCTTGGCGGCCTTGATCAGCGGCGTGATCGAATCCTGCGGTGCATCAAGCTCGCCGTGCGTCTCGGCCGGTGCTTGCTCGCCCTCTTGAGCGACGAGCAAGGCCTGGGATTCAGTCAATGTGCCGCAACGAACCAGCAGCTCGAGCAGCTCGGCGTTGTCTTCGGGCAACGCGTCGAGATGCGCGCGACACGCTTGGACAGTCGCTTGCGGTGCGAGGATCTGTACGAGCGCGTCATCGCGAACAAAATCAAAGGCGCCGTCGATGACCTCCCGGGAGGCGTCGCTGGCCAGCGCGAGCTCAAACCCCAGGTAGTTGGTTTCCGGGTCCATTGAGGCTATCGGTGGCAACGCCTCGAACAGGGTGACGGTATGTAGCAAACGCCCCAACGTGCTCAGGTAACGCAGGAACGCCAAGGGGTCCATGCCGTTGCGCAACACATCCGGGCCAAAGCGCAGGGACAAATGCCAGTGGCCGGGACTGTCGCCGCGGTCATCCGCCGCAGGCCTATTATGTTGAGGCGCGGGCGAAGCAGTCGGTACCGAGCCTTCCAGATACAGAGCGAGCCGCTCACCCAGGCGTTGGCCCTGGACCTGCAACGGTTCGTCCAATCGATCAAGGTTGCCATCTTCGGCCAGCAGGTCGATCAATTGGCCAATATGGTCACGGGCGTCGAGAAACAACGCACTCAACGCCTCGTCGACGCGCACTTCCAGGCTGCGGACCCGATCCAGGACGCTTTCGGCGACATGGGTGAACTCAACGATGGGCATCAAGCCAAACAAGCCGGCCGAGCCTTTGATGGTGTGGGCCACACGGAACAGGCCGTTGATGGTATCCAGGTCCTGCGGCGACTTCTCGATCTGCAGCAGCGCATCTTCCATTTGCAACAAAAGCTCGCGACTCTCCGCAATGAAGGTCTGCAGCACGTCATCCATGTTCATACGATCATGCTCCAAGCGACTGAGCGAAAGGCGGATTGGCGAAGTAGTCGTCAAGACCGCTGAGCCGTATTGCTTCGATCACGGCCACACTCGGGTTGCTCAGCAACAGCTGCGTGCTCCCTTTGAGCGACTCGCGTTTGATGAGGATCAACAGTTGCAAACCGGCGCTGTCCAGTTCGTCGACATTGGACAAGTCCAACTCGACCTCATGGGCCAGCGGAAACAACGACAACAACAGGTCTTTTTGTTCAGTGGCCGTGTAGATCGTCAGGGGGCCTTCCATGACCTGGATTCGACGCAGCATCGGGACGGTGCTTTTCATGGAAACCTCCTGGTCAGCGGTCGCTGGCCATCGCTATGGCAGGATCAACTTGGAGACGGCGGTGAGCATTTGCGCGGGCTGAAAGGGCTTTACCATCCACGCCTTGGCACCGGACGCCTGGCCTTGCTGCTTCATCGCATCACTGGCTTCGGTGGTCAGCATGATGACCGGGGTGAACTTGTAGGCTGGCAGCAGCTTGGCGGCCTTGACGAAGCTGAAGCCGTCCATGTTTGGCATGTTCACGTCACTGACAATCAGGTGGATTTTGCGTCCATCCAGCTTGCTCAGTGCATCTCTGCCATCACAGCCTTCGATCACGTCGTAACCCGCGCCTTTGAGCGTGATGCTCACCACCTGCCGGATGGAGGCCGAGTCGTCGACAATCAGAATGGTTTTGCTCATCGGAAAAGCTCCTCTAGAAAAAGGTGATTTCGCTGGCGTCAGCCTTGGCGTGCGTGTTGCCGCCATGAATGGCGTGTTGCTCCGGCATCGTGTAAGACGTTGAAAGCTCTTGCAGCCAACGGTCACTGGCCATCGGGGTGAGCGCATGCCCACTCAGGCTCGATGCTTGGCGCTCGTCCAGTTGCTGCTCTAGCTTGCCCAGGTCGCGGGTAATCAGCGTCAACATCTGGCTGACGCGATCCTGAAACTGCAAGGCGACCAGCACCTGGGCAATCTCGTCGGCGACGTTGGCGCTCTGCTGCTGCAAGTCATGGCTGTTGCGCACGATGGTTTGGGCGGTACCGCGAAAATGTTCAATGACCTGCGAGACCACGCGCTCCGAGTCGGCGAGGGTCAAGGTGTCTTGTTCGGCGTGGTGGCGGGACATTTGCACCGTGCGGGCAATGGCCGCGTTGACGGTATTGACGGTTTCACTGATCTTGCGCCCGGTCTCGCCGGACATGCTCGACAACTTGCGCACTTCATCGGCAACCACCGCAAAACCTCGCCCCGCCTCACCGGCTCGGGCGGCTTCGATGGCAGCGTTGAGGGCAAGCAGGTTGGTTTGACTGGCGATGTCACCGACAAACTTGGCCATCTGCTGAAGTTGCTCGGTGAAGCCGGAGAGTTGCAGGACTTCTTTGAGTTCGTTCTCTTTATTCGAGAGCGCGGAGCGCAAGGCCAGAACGATGGAGTTGAGGTCACGCTGGCCGACTTCCAGCAAGTCGACCAATTGTTGGGAAGCGTCTTGCCCGCCGTTGCTGGCTACGCTGTTGCTGATGTTTGATGACAGCGTGCCAAAACGTTCGCTGAGCTTGAGGATGGACGTTTCGCTGATCAGTCGAGCCGCTTCAATCTGCCTGGACCAGATCGGAAGTACGCTCAGACACACATCTGCCAAGCCGTTATCGACGGCCAATGTCGCCGAGGTCTCTGCCGGTTGATCGAGCTGCTGGCGCAGGCGGGTCCAGTGCGCCTGGTAGCCCCTGTTTGCCCAAAGGCCCAGGCCGATACACAACGCCAACAACACGCTCCCCGCCCCTACTGCCCAGGCGCTGAAACCATTGCTGTAAGCGATCGCCAGCCCACCGAGCAGACCGGCCAAGGCCACGGGAAACAGTGTCAAAGCAGCCGAGGGGGGTGTGGTCTGTTCGTTCACGGTCTGTCTCCCAGTCAAAGCCTCTCATCACCGGTTGATCGGCAGTTAGATTGCTTGAGGAGGATGATGGCTCAGTAATGGCACGCCAGCCATCAGACCATCCCTATTCTGGGGTAGGGATACCGGGAACCCGGGTAGGAAAATCCCTACCCAAGGGCGCTGACTATGAAATCCCCAGGGTCATGGCGAAGCGAACAATGTCCGCCGTAGAACTGAAGCCCATTTTTTCCATGAGCCGAGTCTTGTGGGTACTGACCGTCTTGTTGCTGATGACCAACTGCCCCGCAATCTGGTTGACGCTCATGCCATGAGCCAGCAAGCGCAGAATCTGGAACTCGCGATCGGACAGGCTTTCAACGTAGGTCTGTTGCTTCAAGCCGCTGCTCTGCAGGGCAATCTGCTCCGCCAGCCCAGGGTCCAGGTAACGTTGACCGCTGACCACGCGTCGCATGGCAATCAACAGGGTCTCGGGGTCGCGGTCCTTGGTCAGGTAGCCAAGCGCACCGGCGCGCAGTGCGCGTTGCGCGATGTGGATTTCGTTATGCATGCTCAACACCAGGATCGGCAGATTCGGGTACTGGGCATGCAGGCGGGCAATCAGAATTTCGCCGCTGATACCTGGCATATTCATGTCGAGCAGCAGCAGGTCGATCTCGACCTGGCGCAACAGTTCGATCACTTGCGCGCCACTCTCGGCTTCGGCCACCACTTGGACGTCGGCGACCAGCATGAACAACTGCTTGGGCCCTTCGCGCATGATGGTGTGGTCATCGGCAATCAGCATGCGAATCATCAATACGTATCCTTGTGCATCGGAATGAACGCCTGCACCGTAGTGCCCTGTCCGGGATGGCTGAAAATGATCACTTTGCCGCCCAACATCAGGCCGCGCTCACGCATCCCGGCCAACCCCAAGGTCTGGCGGGTGACGGCATCCGGGTCAAACCCCTTGCCGTTATCCTGGACCTCCAGCAGCCAGTGCGTTTCCTGCGGGCTCAGGGTGACGCTGACCTGTGTCGCTTCGGCGTAGCGCGCGATATTGGTCAACGACTCCTGCACGATGCGAAACGCGGCGGTGGTGTGCGTATCGGGGAGCGTCAGGGGAATCAAAGGCAGGTGCAACACGCAGGGAACTCGGGTCAAGGTGACGAATTCGGTTGTCAGCCATTCAAGACCGGAGACCAGCCCCAGGTTCAAGGCGGAGGGTCGCAGGCTGGTAGAGACATCACGCACGACCTGGATCGTCTTATCGGTCAGCACCATCAGCCGCTCGACCTGCGGGGTCAGCTCCGGTGTGGAGGCGCCGAACTGAAACCTCAGCAGCGATATCCCCATGCGCAGTGCCGTCAGGTGCTGGCCCAGCTCGTCATGGATCTCCCTGGCGATCAGTTTGCGCTCCTCTTCCCGCGCCGTTTCGCGGCGGGTCGATAGATCACGCAGTTGTGCATTGGAGTTGGCCAGGCGCCGTTCGGCAGCGCGCAGCTTGGAAATGTCGCGCCCCACCGCCAGCACACTCACGACCCGCTGGCCGTCGACCTCTGGCACAAAGTGGATCAGCACCACTTTGGGTGCGGCCTTCAACCCCGAGAGAAAAAACTCTTGCTCCGTCGCTTTATTTTCCTGAATCACTTGGGCCACCAATTCGCGAAACAGCTGAGACTGGTGGTTCAGGGGCGCCACCGCATCCATGGGCATTCCCATCAGTTCCGGCCAGGCCCCGCCCACCCATTTGCGCAGTTGCGCATTGACGTAGAGCACCTCGCCATGAGCACTCAGACGAGCGATAGCATCCGGGCTGTTTTCGACCAGGGCGCTGATATCGTGCTGGCGTCCGAGTTCTTTCTGCCTGGCCCTTGTCAACAGGGTAATGTCGCGACTGATCACCAATATCTGCGGGGCCATGCGCCCCGAATCCGCTACCGGCACCAGAGTAACGTGCAGTTGACGAACTTCGTTGCGAAGCATCACGCCCTCATCGGACTCAACCACCCGCCCGGCGCTCGTGCATTGCTCGCACAGCGCCTGGATTTTTTGCGCGCTCAACCGACCAAAGATCGGCTCCAGGGGCTCACCGATAACATCGGCATGAGCTTTGCCCAGCGCGCGTAACAACGCGGGGTTGACCTCGACACAACGCAGGCAACCGACCTCAGTCATTTCCAGCAGGCAAAGCATGTCCAGGGTGTGGTCAAAAATGTCACGATAACGACGCTCACGCTCCCGAAGTAACGACTCTGATCGCCAGCGTTCGATCGCAATCGCCGCAATGTGACACGTCTGGCGCACGCGCAGCGTGTCGCTCTCATCCGGCCCGGTGCCGGGAGACTGGGACAACTCGAAAGTGCCGAGAATGTGTCCTTGTTTGTCCACGATCGGTTCGGACCAGCCGACAGCAGACGCCTTATTCATCACAGTGCCAGTGCCGAGCTGCACCCTGCAGGACCGGTGGGGCAAGGCCAATTGCAGATAACCCACAAGGAGCCCCAGCGTTTCCTCCAGGGGGGCGCCCGTCGACATTTTTTCGAAAATGCCCAAGCGCGCATCTTCCAGGACTTGTTGCTTGCACAACTCCGTAATGTCGTGGGCCAGCGCCAACACGCCGACCACCTCGCCTGTCGGACTGCGCTCGGCCGTCAGGCTGACCGCACAACTGACAGACTCAGTACTGTCCGCGAAGGTCCAACTGTCCAGGAATTGCGCCGTTTCGCCCGTCGCGACGACATGGCGAAGTTGGTTGAGATACTCACCCGCGTCCGCGTCAGGGCTGACGCCTATCGACTCGTCATAAGACATGCCGGTCAAGAGCAAAAATGTCGGGTTGACGTAAGTGCGCAGCAGGTTGCGATCGTAACGAACAATGATGTTGGGTGAATTTTCCGCGAGGGTGAGAAATTTGAGTTCACTGCCCATCAGTGTTTCGCGAAGCTGCCAGTTCTCGGTGATGTCCTCCAGTTGGGACACAAAGCAGATTGGCTGCCCTTGATCATCGCGCACCAGCCCCACGGTCAACCGCACCCACACCACCCGCCCGTCGCGACGGATACAGCGTTTATGCAGCGTCGCGCCAGGCCTTTCACCGCGCTTGAGTTCGTCGATCAACTGCTTGCCAACCTCCCGGTCTTCGGGGTGGGTCAGTGCTATGAACGTGGTGGTTTGCAACTGCGCTTCGCTATACCCAAGCAGGCTGCAAATGACGCCATTGGCCCGTAGCCAACGACCGTCCAACGACACCAACGCCAGGCCGGTACCGGAGGAATCGAAAATCGACCTGAGCGGAATCTGCGAGTAGCTTTCGGTATCGGATTGCGCGGCTGACGGTCCCTGGCGGGCAATGACCTCGACAATAAAATAATCCTCGCGCCACAGCGTCAAGACGATGTCCAGCCCGCACGACAGCCTGCTCAGCGCCGAGAAACCAACTCGCGTTTTCCCCGCTGCCTGTTCCAGTGCCGCGTAAAAAACACCCTGGTCTTCGGACCGCAGGAGGGCGATAAACTCGCCGCCCGCAGTCGGAGAAACACCATTATGAATTTGCAGGTGTGAGAACGCGGGGTTGCCAGCGACAACCCGAGCGGCTCGGTCCAGCGCCACAACCGCAACTGACAGACAGCCGAGCACGCTCTCGAGGGTTCGCAACGTATCGTCGTCAACCATTGCCTGTGTGTCGCGAGCCATACGTCCCTGTACCTAGGTCTTTGACAGTACTTGACATTTGAAAGACGTGTAAAACGCCTAGCAACCTTCTACATAGCGCTGGAAGTCGGAAACGACTGAACATTGACCTTTTCTAGGAGAACGGAACCATTCAATCGCGATTAACCGCCAACTTGTATATATCGTTTTGAGTGTGTCTTCAGACTAACTAATAATGCTTTGCTCGAACTGTAGCTCAATCTCAAGCTTCAAAGAACTACAGCACGATAAATGCGAAGGCATTCGAGTAAATGATCCAGGTCAAAGCACTTGGACCGACGCTGGTTTTGCGTCACTTGTTGTCTATGCTGACCTGCGACGGTGCGGTGATGGGTGCAAGCCGTTGCAGGTCTTGCGCGGCATCGTTGAGCGCACCGATCCAGCGTCTGGCCAAGCGATCAACGCGCGTGTGCTTGCTGATAGCGACAGCCGGCACTGCTCGCTGGAGAGCATCAAGGGAGGCCGCCGACGCGCAGACCTTCGAGCGATCCAGCGAATGAAAAAAATGATATCATAGTGACATCACCGTCTGATACCGTTAATCAGAACCAAGCAATTGCGAGGGTCATCATGGGCGAAGGCGCTCCCATTCCGTCGAATGAAGCTGAAAGGCTAAAAGAGGTCGCGAAATTTTGCCCCGCGGGCGGCGACTCCGACGAAGTCTTCGACAAAATCGTCGCAATGACCTCTGCGTATTTCAACGCGCCGATCACGCTGATCTCAATCGTCGATGAACATCGTCAATGGTTCCGCGCGCGGGTTGGCCTGGAGGCAACCCAAACGCCAAGAGAGGTTTCCTTTTGCGCCTACTCGACGTTGGATAATTCGCGGTTGGAGGTGTTGGACGCCAGCCTTGATACCCGGTTTAAAGACAACCTCTTGGTTACTGGCGCGCCGTATATTCGTTACTACGCCGGTGCGCCACTTATTACCGAAGATGGTTTTACCCTGGGAAGTCTCTGCATCATCGACACCGCCGCCCGCACACCCATGAGCGCGCTCGACGTTGACATGCTCAATGGCTTCGCTGAACTGGTCATGATGCGTATCTGTCATATGCGATCTCGTAACTTCGTAGACCCACCCACAGGGCTATTTAATCGACTGAAGTTTGAGGAGGATATCCATCAAACGATCCGGGTGAAAAGTACGTGCGAGGTTTATGCGATCGACGTCATTGCGCCGAAATTTCTCAACGATATCGTGAAAGCGCTGGGTTATATTTTTGCACAAGACCTGATCCTGGCCATAAAGTCGCGCCTACAAAAACTGCTGCCCGATACCTGCTTGCTTTATAAAATCAGCCCAACGCGATTTGGCTTCATTCTCAAGGAGCAGCAGACGCCTGAGCACATTTGCGAAAATATTCTGCATAACTTCAAAACACCGGTTGCGTGTCACGGCATCCCCATACCCATGCAAGTAGGGATTGGCGTACTGCCTATTTTAAAATCCCAAGAGCTCCAGCAGGACTGGCTACGCCTGGTGGTAAGCGCTGCGGATGAGGCCCGTGACCGCAAGCTCGGATGGTTTCTTTATGAGCCGCAATTTGATGCAGCTCAACAACGGGCTTTTATGCTGTTGAGTGCGTTGCCGGAGGCGGTCAACGCTGACCGACAGTTCAGTCTGGTATATCAGCCAAAAATCAAACTACCCTCGGGAACATGCCATTCGGTAGAAGCATTGATACGTTGGACGCATCCGGTACTCGGCAACATCAGTCCCGCTGAATTCATCCCCTTGGCTGAAAAAACAGCGCTGATAGCCTCCATTGGGTTATGGGTGCTCAAAGCCATTATCCAGCAAGCGGCGGCCTGGAAAGCGCGAGGTTTGCGCCTGCTGATAGCGATGAATATTACTGTCAGTGACATGGAAAGCGCCGAGTTCGTAGACACCCTGATTCATGAAGTCGAAAAACACGGCCTGGAACCTGCCGACTTTGAAGTTGAGCTTACCGAAAGTATGCTCATGACCAACCCGAAAGAAGTCATCCGGCAACTGGAGCGCGTTCGTAAGTTTGGCGTAGCGGTCGCCGTTGACGACTTTGGCACCGGCTACAGTAACTGGGCGTATTTGAAGAAACTTCCGGCCAGCACCGTTAAACTTGACCAGTCGCTGATCAGTGGGCTGTGCACCAATAAAAATGATAAGAAACTGGTTAAAACCCTGATAGAGCTGGCGAAGGGCCTCGGCTACCGAGTCGTTGCAGAAGGTGTAGAAAGCGAAGAAGTTCTAGAGCTTTTAACACAGTGGGGATGCTCTGAAGCGCAGGGTTACTTGATAGCAAAACCTATGAGTTCCAAGGCTTTAGAAGCCTGGATAGGACAAAGAAGCTAGGAGGCACTCGTGATTCTTAAGGATTATCACTCTGCGGTTGCGGGCTTTGTATATAACGCGCTTCCGCCGCTGGTCGACGACCGATTATATAAATGATCAGTGCAACATTACTGCCGTTACTGAGCGCCCCTGTAAAACTGAACTATTTTGCCACTGGCCGACGACTGACCTGTTCTGCGCTCAAGTTGATCCTGGCCTGGGCCGATAGGGATGTGAGAAGGATCGAGGTTTACTGATTCAGGGAGGAACTTATGTCGTCATACGGCAACTTGCAGCCCCTTCCTCAGGCAGGCGCTTTTTTCCGATTACCGCTCATATCCGCCGCCGGTGGTGTGTGCGCCCCGCTATTGAGCGACTCACGCCCCGCTGGGGCTGGGGCTGCTGAGCCTACGCCAGAACGACGGGCGATGGTGAATGAAGTAGCGGCCATCGCCCAGCAGACGAGTCAACGTCAATCAACCCGCCGACCACCAGGAAACGTGCCCGGCGTAAACCCGGGCAGCCCGCTGTTTATTCGTTGAACGATAACAATACCGGCAATTAAGCCGACCGCACCGCACATGGAGAGGCCTTTCAATGAAATGGTTCTACGATTTAAGAATAGCCACCAAGCTCATCACGTCGTTTTTGCTGGTGTTGGTGCTGACGGCCCTGACGGGCGGGTTCGCCATCATCCAACTGGGCATGGTCAACGAGACTGCCACTGAGATGCGCGACAACTGGTTGCCCTCAGTGCGGGTTGCCTCTGGCATCCGTTTTTTTGTCGCCAACTATCGGATCAAGGAACTGCGCCATCTGATGGCCGACAGTCCGACAGAACAGACGCAATATGAACAGGAGGCCGTCGATGCTCGCAAGGAAGTCGATACCCGCATCGCGCGCTATGAAAAAGAGCTGATCTCAAGCCCGGCTGAGCAGGCGTTGTTCGATACATTCAAGAACGATTGGAACAACTACCTCAATACCAGCAAGAACCTGTTGGCCGAGTCCCGGCTGGGTGCGAAGGAACAGACCAACGCCATTCTCAAAGGGGACTCGAAACGCGACTTCGAACAAGTCGCCAGCGACCTGGTAAAAATTATCGACTTCAACGACGCCGGGGCGACGGCAGCCAATCAACGGGGTAACGAAATCTACGCGAACGCGCGACTGTCAATCATCGCCGCGGTACTCGTGGCCCTGCTGGTGGGCATCGCGCTGGCGTTGTTTATCTCACGCATCATTTCCAACCCGCTGAGAAGGGCCGTGGATGTCGCCAGCCAACTGGCCGAAGGTAACCTGGCCGTGAAGATCGAAGGGGGTTCCAGAGACGAAACCGGGCAGGTGCTCACGGCGATGCAGGCAATGGTCGGCAAGCTTTCGCAGATTATCGGTGAGGTGCGCAATGCCGCCGACGGTCTGGCCAGCGCGTCGGAGGAAGTCAGCGCTACAGCCCAGTCCATCAGCCAGACCACCAGCCAACAAGCCGCAAGCGTCGAAGAAACCAGCGCATCCATCGAACAAATGAGTGCCAGCATCAACCAGAACACCGAGAACGCCAAGATAACCGACGGCATGGCCAGCAAGGCGGCCAAGGAAGCCGGGGACGGAGGCGACTCTGTTCAGCAGACGGTCCAGGCGATGAAAAAAATCGCGCAACGCATCAGCATCATCGACGACATCGCCTACCAGACCAACTTGCTGGCCTTGAACGCAGCCATTGAAGCGGCGCGAGCCGGCGAACATGGCAAGGGCTTCGCAGTGGTGGCGGCCGAAGTGCGCAAACTGGCCGAACGCAGCCAGGTGGCCGCGCTGGAAATAGGCGAGCTATCCACCAGCAGTGTCGAAATGGCCGAACGGGCGGGCCGTTTGCTTGGCGAGATGCTGCCTTCGATCAACAAGACCTCCGATCTGGTCCAGGAAATCACGGCCGCCTCCGAAGAACAGGCAGCCGGCGTGTCGCAGATCAATTCGGCAATGAACCAACTCAACCAGGTCACTCAGCAAAATGCCTCCAGCAGCGAGGAGCTCGCTTCTACCGCCGAAGAAATGAGTACCCAGGCCGAACAGTTGCAGCAGTCCATGAGCTTTTTCACACTGGAGGCGGGTGAGCGGGCATCGAACGTCACACTTGGCAAGCCTAGCCCGGCAAGCAGTGTGTCGCGCGCGGTGGCGCGGGCACCGCGAGCGGTCCAGCAGAAAACCTTCCTCAAGAGCGCAGGCCCCGACGAAAGCGAGTTCACGCGGTTCTAAGCGCAAACCGGACGCGATGCTTTTTCATGCAGGAGAGCGACATGGGCGCGTTAACCAATACCCGACAAACGGCTGCGATTCAAAAGCAGGAGGCGCAGTACCTGACGCTCCTGCTGGGCGGCGAAATGTTCGCCATAGATATCCTGGGTATCAAGGAAATCATCGAGTACGGACACGTGACCCCGGTGCCGATGATGCCCGACTTCGTGCGCGGCGTGCTCAATCTGCGGGGTGCCGTGGTGCCGGTGCTAGACCTCAAGGCACGGTTCGGACAGCCCTGCACGAAGGTGACCCGACGCAGCTGTGTAGTGATCCTCGAAACCAGCAGTGAAGACCACCAGGCCCAGGATATCGGGCTTCTGGTGGACAGTGTGTCAGAGGTGCTGGCAATTCCGGCGGACGAGATCGCGCCGCCCCCCAGCTTTGGCGCACGCATTCGTCCTGACTTTATCAGCGGCATGGCAAAGGTCGCCGGTAGGTTCGTCATCGTGTTGCAGGTCGACAAGGTGTTATCCGTGGATGAAATATCTCAACTGGCGGACGCCGGCGACAGCCCTACCCTCTAGGCCCAGTGAGTCACGAACAAGGAGTTCGGATTGAAACAGATCAATCTTGAAGATCGCGAATTCACCCAGTTCCAGTCCTGGCTCTATGGCGCGGCAGGCATCCACTTGTCTCCCATGAAAAAGGCCCTGGTTGCTGGACGTCTGTTCAAGCGCCTGCAGTTCCATGAGCTGGAGAGCTACGGCGCGTATTTCAAAATGATAATGGGCAAGGAGAACCCCGACGAGCTGCAGTTTGCCCTGGACCTGTTGACCACCAACGAAACGTATTTCTTTCGTGAACCCAAGCACTTCGAGTTCCTGCGCGAACGGGTATTGCCCTTCGCATCGCCAGGCAAGACCTTCAGGGTGTGGAGCGCGGCCAGTTCCTCGGGCGAAGAACCTTACAGCCTGGCCATGACCCTTGCCGAACACCTGCGCAGTACGCCCTGGGAGGTTATCGGATCAGATATCAGCACCCAGGTCCTGGCCAAGGCCCGGAACGGGCATTACTCGATGGAACGCGCGAACAGGCTGCCGCTACCCTTGCTCAGTCGATACTGCCTCAAGGGCATTGGCCAGCAGGAAGGCACCTTCCTGATCGACAAAACCCTGCGCCACCGGGTCAGTTTCGTTCAAGTCAACCTGATCGAGACCCTGCCCAAATTGGGCGAATTCGATGTGATTTTCCTGCGCAACGTGATGATTTACTTTGATCAGGAGACCAAGCGAAAAGTGGTCAGCCGCCTCCTCCCATTTCTGCGACGTGGCGGCTATTTCATGATCAGTCATTCGGAAAGCCTGAACGGCGTCAGCGATGCGCTCAAGCTGGTGGCGCCTTCGATTTATCAAAAACCATGAGCTGCCAGCGAACATCAACTGACGTTGCGTGGGGGCGCTGAGGTGATAGCCCGATCGCGCGCAATTTTTCGTTCTATTCGCTAATGAGCGCCTTCGGGTTGTCACGGCCACGCAGCACATTCTGCAGGTCCAGAGCCTGATCGAGGGTGAGCTGAAGCTCTTCATCATTCCAGGGCTTGCTGATGTAGCGGAAAATATACCCATCGCTGATTGCCTGAGTGATCATGCTCATGTCGGCATAACCGGTCAGCAGGATATTCATGCATGTTGGATCGCGCTTATGCACCTCCCGGAGTAGGGTCGGACCGTCCATAAACGGCATGCGCGCGTCGCAGACAATCATGTCTATAGGGTGCAGTTCGAAAAGACTCAGCGCCTGCGCCCCACTCGTGGCCAGCAGCAAGTCGTAAGGCTTGCCGCGCAGCAAGCGGCGCAGGCTGTTGAGGATACTTTCTTCGTCGTCCACCAGCATGACGGTGTGGCGTTTTTCGCTCAAGGAAGGGGTGTCCATGATCAGCTACCTTCAACAGCAGAGGCCAAGTGGGCCTGAACCAGGGGCTGGCGCAATGGCAACCACGCGCGAAAGCAACTGCCCCTGCCCGGCTCACTTCTGACGGTGAGCCTTCCATGGTGCTTGACGATGATGCTGTACGACAGCGACAGGCCAAGGCCCGATCCCATGCCCACCGGTTTGGTTGTGAAAAACGGTTCGAATATCCGGTTCTGAATTTCCAGAGGAATGCCATGACCGTTGTCGGTGATCTCGACGAAAACGCCGCCGTCTTCCCTGCCACTGCTGATGATGATTTCGCCGTCGGCGCCGACGGCATGGCTGGCATTGATGAGCAGGTTCAGGAAAACCTGATTGATCTGTGACCCCATGCACTCGATGGGTTCGATATCGCCGTAGTACTTGATTACCTGAGCCTTGAACTTGATCTCGTTCCAGATAACGTTGAGGGTGCTATCCAGCCCCTTGTGCAGATCGGCCAACTGCCATTCGTAACTGTCGACATGGGAGAACTCGCGCAGGTCCTTGACTATACGAGTGACACGGTCCAGCCCGTCGACCGATTCGGTGAGCAATTCGTCGATGTCCTGACGCATGAAGTTGTAATCGGCCTTGTCCCGCATGGCCGCGAGCTCAGGATGAGCATGAGCATGTGTTTCGTCACTGGCCTGCTCATAGGCATCGAGCAGTGCGAAAATATCCACGAGGTAACGGCGCAGGCTGTTGACGTTGGAGCAAACAAAGCCGATCGGGTTATTGATCTCGTGGGCCACCCCGGCAGCGAGTTGCCCTATCGCCGCCATCTTCTCGGACTGCAGCAACTGCGCCTGGGCGTCTTCGAGCCGTGCGATAAGCAGTGCCTGGGCGCTCTTTTCCTCTTCTAGCAACTCGTTAAGGTGCGTCAGTTCGAGTTGGCGGGCCGCGGTGTCGGTCGTATCACTGATGGCCAGGCCTACACCCAGACTGCCGCCATCGGCGTCCTGCACGGGGAAGAAGGTGCAGTTCTGATACATGTGCCGGACCATGCCGCTGATGGGCCGGGTGCTTTCGAAATTGAACAGGTGCGGCCGTTGCTGCCAGGAGGTAAAAGCAAAGTTTTGCAGCGTGAAGACACTGTTGATCTTCTGCCGGGTCCAGCGCTCAGGCAGCTCCGGAAATGCTTCGAACAGCGTGCGCCCCACCAGCTCCTGGGAACTTCGGCCGCTATTGATAGACATAAAGTGGTTGGAGAACAGCACCTTGCAGTCCTGATCGACCAGCAGCACGCCCATATTGATCGCCTTGAGCATCGACTCCAGGGTTTCCCGGGAAATTGCCTTGTTGTCTGTCATGAAGACGCCCTTTTCAAAGCTCGTAAAGCAAACGATCGATGGCCCGAATGACAACACCGGCTGTACGTTCGGTGATGCAGATCAGCAGGTCGCACGAGAATTGATGAGCCTGAACCTCGAAACGGATTTCTAACACCATCGCAAGGTGTTCGTTCAGGTTCAATTCATCCAGTGCGTTCGTGGGCTCTTCTCTGTGGACCAGAATCGACGGCGCGTCATAGCTCACTTGTATCGCCACCTGCCTGGCCAGGCCACTGATGCAGGCGCCGGACAGGATGTTGGTGACATCTAACATGAGCTCTTCCTGCTGCTCAGGGCCGTCGTCGTTATAGCCCAGCAGCTCGGCCAGCTTATCGGCCCCCATCGAGCCAAAGCACACGAACACCTCGCCGCGTAACTCACCCAGAAAAGACTGGCGGGTGACAATCATGAAGCGTCGGCGAAGATGCTCCGGAATCGACAGTTTGTTCTGTTCCCGAATCAGCGGGTGAATGAAAGGAACCGAAAGCGTAACCATGGTATCGGTCAGCAGGGCCAGTCGCTCGGCCGCCTGCCCCATGGCAATATTCATCAGTTCCTGCAGGGCATCACGTTGGTCTTCGGTGAGCGCGGCCAAGGTTTCCATCACAGCACTCCTATGAGATGCAATGCATCGAGTACAGCTTCAGCCGTAACCGGCTTGGCGACGAATGCAGCAGCGCCCAGCTCGAATACTCGCTGCCTGGCCAGCGGCTGGATGTCTGCGCTAATCACTACGACCACCACATTGGCGTCTTCACGCTTGAGGGCCTCAAGCGTCTGGAAGCCGTCCATGACCGGCATGGTCAGGTCGAGAAACAGCAGCTCCACCAACCCGGCGTGATACGCCTCCATCACCTCGGCACCATTACAGGCCTGGCGAATATCTTCGGTCAGTGATTCTGGCAGGGATCGCAAGACCAGCTTGCGGGACATGGATGAGTCATCGGCGATTAGAACTTTCATGGCGCACTCCACATTTATGAAGTGTCTCGCAGCGTCGGTCGAGGCCGCAGAAACTAAGATTCGTTAGAATCTTTTAACCACTCTAGCCTGAAGAATATCAAAGAGCCATCAGCCAATGCTGATACTGCCCTATTGATTGGAGACGCATGTAGGGCATTCCCTACACGCCGCTATAGACCTGGGGTGTATTTCCCGAACTGGGACCATCAGATCGCTGATTAATTTAATGACGCCTGCTGTTTCTGACCCGCCTGGGCGCCGTTGCAGCCCGGCCCGCAGAGCACCACCGGCGAGCGGGGTGCCCGCCGGCCTGAAAGGTGGCCTGGCCAAGCCCGAAAACGCGTTATCCCAAACCTCTGACCGCCTCGATCATCTTGACCAGGACGGCCTGCGCATCGCCGTACACCATGTTGCAGTTTTCTGCGTAAAACAGCTGATTCTGAATACCGGCATAACCCTTGCCCTCCCCGCGCTTGACCACATACACGTGATGAGCCTTGTCCACATCAAGGATCGGCATGCCATAGATGGGCGATGCTTTATCGCTGCGTGCAGCGGGGTTGACCACGTCGTTGGCGCCGATCACTAACACCACATCGGTGTCAGCGAAATCGGCATTGATGTCATCCAACTGGAATATCAGGTCGTAAGGCACACCGGCCTCAGCCAGTAACACGTCCATTTGTCCCGGCATACGCCCCGCTACCGGGTGTACCGCGAATCGCACAAGCACGCCGTGGGCTTGCAACAACTTCACGAACTCGTAGAGCTTTTGTTGCCCCTGCGCGACGGCCAGGCCATAGCCGGGCACGATGATGATTTTATTGGCGTAACGCATGGCGACGCCTGCATCACTCGCCGCCGTCGGCTTGAGCTCACCCACGATCGCGGCACCTTTACGAACCGGCTGATCGCCAAAACGTGCAAACAGCACATGCGCGACCGTGCGATTCATGGCTTTGGCCATCAGCAATGTGAGCAGTACGCCAGCAGCGCCAACCAGCATGCCGGCAATCATCATGGCCGGAACCTGCAACACAAAGCCTTCAAGGCCGACCGCCAGTCCGGTGAAGGCGTTGTAGATAGAGATAACCACCGGCATGTCGGCACCGCCGATGGGCAACGTCATCAGCACCCCGAACAGCAACGCACAGCCGAAGAACACACCGATCAACCACAGGACGTCGTTTAACGAACCGTGTGCGGCCTGCATGACGACCATCAGCCAAGCGCCTACGCAGAGCGTCACCAGCATCAGCAAGGCGTTGATCAGTTGCAGGCCTTTCATGCGCAATGGCTTGTTGATGCGGCCATCCAACTTGGCCCAGGCAATCAAGGAACCCGATAACGAGATGGCGCCGATCAACGCGCCAAACAACGTGCCGACCAATGCGGAAAGGTCGAACACTCGATTCCCGAACAACTCCATGGCGGCGATCGCGGCGGCGGCGCCCCCGCCCATGCCGTTGTATATCGCGACCATCTGCGGCATGGCGGTCATTGCCGCTTTGCGCCCACTCCACCACGCTGCGCCACCGCCCAACAGCAGCGCGCCGAGCGCGAGGCTGACGTTAACAGCCAAATGTGGGCGGGCCGCCTCACTCACGGAGAATGCGTAGAGAAAACTCACGATGACGGCGGCCGCCATGCCCCAACCGGCAACATGAATGCCGCCGGCCGCCGTGACGGGCGAAGACATGCGCCACAACCCGAAAATCAGTAAAAAAGCCGCGAAGAAATACACCAGCCCAATCAGCCACTGCGACGTCATAATCAACATGATCAAACCTCAAGCCTTTTCAGGTTTCCGGGTGGCAGAGTGATGAGCTTTACGCCGCTTGGGCTCCGGCGCGCTGGTCTGGAACATCGCCAGCATCCGGCCAGTGACGGCATACCCGCCTGCGGCATTCCCCGCCCCCAGCAACACGGCGACAAAACCGGCCGCTTGTTCGGGCACGCTCGCGGCATCGAGCAGCCCGATAAGCCCGCCGATCACCACAATGCCATGGATGAAATTCGAGCCCGACATTAACGGCGTGTGCAAAATGGCCGGGACCCGGCCGATGATGACCCAGCCGGCAAACGCGGCGAGCATGAAAATATAAAGCCCGACGAAGCCAGCACTGTTCATGAGGTCTTCTCCTGGGTTGCGGCATCCGTTGGGTTCAGCGCATGCATGAGTTTGCCCGCGTGGGTGAGTACCGTTTGCGCCAGAATCTGATCGTCCCAGTCGATGCTGATGACGTTGTTCTTCAACATCAGCGCCAATAAGTTGAACTGATTTTTTGCGTATAGCAGGCTGGCGTCCTGGCTCAAGGATGAGGGCAGATTCAACGGTGCCATCAGTGTTACCTGGCCGACCATGACAGTCTGTCCGGGCACACACCCTTCGCAATTGCCGCCGCCTTCGGCGCCAAGATCAACGATCACTGCACCGGGCTTCATCCCGGCGAGCTGTGCGGCACTGACCAAGCGTGGTGAGGGCCGCCCCGGCACTGCCGCCGTGGTAATGACCAGGTCCGCTTGTTGGATATGCTCAGTCAAGACTTGAGCCACTTGCGTTTTTTCTGCGTCACTCAACTCCCGCGCATAACCGCCTTTGCCTCGCGCATCGACCCCCACATCGACAAAGTTGGCGCCCAGGGATCTGGCCTGCTCCGCGGTTTCCGGGCGAACGTCGTACCCCTCTACCACGGCGCCCAGGCGGTGCGCGGTCGCGATGGCCTCCAGCCCCGCCACGCCCAATCCCAGGACCAACACTCGCGCCGGCCCCACGATACCCGCCGCCGTGGTGACTTTTGGCAGGATGCGAGACATCTGTACCGAGCCCAGTTGGACCGCATAGTACCCAGACAACGCTGATTGACTGGAAAGCGCATCCATCGACTGAGCCCGCGTGATGCGCGGCAGGCGCTCCATGGCAAAACACGTGACTTGGCGCTCCAATAAACGCTGCACCAAGGCCGGATTCTTCTGCGCATACACAAAACACAGGAGTACCGACCCAGGCTTCATCTTGCCTACGACCTCAAGCGAAGGCGCCTGCACCGCGAGAAGCACATCGGCCTCATGCAGCCACTGTCCGCCGCTGGACACGAACAACACGTCCGAATAAGCCGCGTCCGGCAAAAAACTCGCGTCACCCGCCCCCGACTGCATATGAAGTTTTGCCCCTAAAGCACTTAACTTCGCGCAGAGGCCAGGCACGAGGGCCACACGTCGCTCGTGCGGGTGGGTTTCTTTTAGTACAGCCACATTGACGTACATCGCGCGCTCCGTTGAAGGCGCCCGCGTATCGCCGGGCACCCGGAATGTAAAAAAGACAAGGCTTCAGACGGGAGCTTGAGCCGACACGTAACGCACGAGTTTTTTATTGACGAACTGCTGGATCCCCATGTCGCCCAGCTCGCGTCCATAGCCTGAGTCCTTGATGCCGCCAAAGGGCAACTCGGCATCGCTCCAGCTGATGTTGTTGATAAACATCATCCCGGTCTCCACGCGACTGGCCACACGACGCCCCCTGTCCAGGTCGCGTGTGAACACCGAGCCGCCCAGGCCAAAGTCAGAATCGTTTGCCAAGGCGATCGCAGCGTCTTCGTCCTTGACCCGGAAAAACAGCGCCACCGGGCCGAAGAACTCATCCCGGAACGCCGGGTTTTCAGGGGCGATATCGCTGAGAATGGTCGGCGTCATAAAGGCGCCGGGGCGATCGATACGTGTGCCCCCCAGCAGAATCCTGGCACCGTGATCGGTCGCCGTGCGAACCTGCCCGAGCAACTGCAACAGTGCCGCTTCCGAAGACAGCGGACCCAGGGTCGTCGCTTCTTCCATGGGATCGCCGGGTTTCAGCGCCGCGAGCCCGGCCTGAAAGCCCTTCAGGAACGCATCGGCCACCTTATCCACGACAATGAAGCGTTTTGCCGCGCAACAGGTCTGCCCGCAGTTATACATCCGCCCCCATATCGCCCATTTGACGGCCAGATCCAGATCCGCGTCTTCCAGCACAATGAAGGCATCGCTGCCCCCCAGTTCCATGGAGGATGGCTTCAAGTTCTGCCCGGCCCAAGACGCCAGGCTGCGACCGGCGGCGACACTTCCGGTGAGCGCAACGCCACGAACACGGGGGTCATCGACCACCTGTTTGGACTGTTCATGGGAGATCGACAGGTTGGTATAGAGCCCGGCAGGAGCGCCGGCTTCGAGCAGGATTTGCTCAAAGGCCATCGCACATTGAGGCACGCAACCGGCATGTTTGATCACCAGCACGTTGCCTGCCATCAAATGCGGGCCGGCCACGCGAGCCAACTGATAGAAGGGAAAGTTCCACGGTTCGACACCGAAGATCACGCCGATGGGACTGCTCTCCATATGCGCTTCACCTTGGGTCGGCTCAAGCGTTTGCGGGGCCAGGAAGCGTTCGGCGTTTTTGGCGTAGTACGCCATGATATCGGCGCTGAACTGCACTTCGCCTCGGGCCTCGTTGATTCGCTTGCCCATTTCCAGCGTGATCTTACGGGCCAGGGCATCGAAGCGCTGATGCATCAATTCACCGGCCTTCGCGATGATCGATGCACGCTGGGCATACGTTGTGTTTTTCCACGTCGCATAGCACTGCGCCGCGGCCGCCAGTTTGTGCTCCAGTTGCTCAGCCGTCAGAGTATCGAATTGTGCGAGCAACTCGCCGTTGTATGGATTGATAGTCGTATAAGCCAT